>Ga0209947_1000021_pt1 | contig 65765 bp, 71 predicted proteins | sample SalPonR2_B_D2_MG_FD_185706 | JGI IMG/M metagenome (GOLD analysis project Ga0209947, IMG submission 185706) | Salt pond soil microbial communities from South San Francisco under conditions of wetland restoration - Salt Pond MetaG R2_B_D2_MG... ...
ACCTCTACCTGGTTATAAAGAACCAAAACCAGTTGTTTTTGCTGGTATTTACCCAAAAGATATAGATCAATTTGGAAATTTAAAAAAAGCTCTTTCTGAACTAAGATTAAATGATTCTTCTTTTACCTTTGAAGTGACAAGCAAAGAAGGATTAGGAAGAGGTTTTACTTGTGGATTTTTAGGATCACTTCATGCTGAGATTGTTTCTGAAAGACTAAAAAGAGAATTTGGATTAGACCTTGTAATAACTTCTCCTACAGTTGTTTTTAAAATTAAAACAGAAGAAGGAGAAAAAGAAGTTTACTCTGCAACTGCTTGGCCCGACAGGAATAAGATAAAAAGGATAAAAGAACCCTGGGTTAACCTTGAAATAGTGGCTCCTGCCCGATTTTACGGGTCAATAACGGAGGTTTTGGAGGAAATAGAGGGTGAGTACGACCAAGTTGAATATTTAAGCTCAGAAAGGGTTCTAGTCAATTACAAGACTCCTTTAAAAGATATTGTAGTTAATTTTTATGACCACTTAAAAGGAGCAACAGAAGGATTTGCTTCAATGAATTATGAGGTAATAGGATACAGAGAAGCTGATCTTGTTAAATTAGATATTTTAGTTGCTGGGGAAAAGAAAGAAGCCTTCTCTCAAATTGTAAGGAAAGAAACTTCTTATAAGAAAGCAAGAAAAATTTTAAGAAGACTTAAAAAACATTTACCCCCTCAATTATTTGAAGTTCCTCTACAGGGGAAAGTAGAAGGAAGTATTATTGCAAGAGAGACAATTAAAGCAAGAAGAAAAGATGTAACAGCTCCTTTATATGGAGGGGATGTTACAAGAAAAAAGAAGTTACTTGAAAATCAGAAAGAGAGAAAAAAGGAAATGAAAAAAGAGGGGAGAGTTGATATCCCCAATAAGGTATTTCTTAAAATGTTTGGAGAATAAAAAAAGAGCTTTGATATTAAAGCTCTTTTTTTGTGGTATTATAAATTTAGAATAAAGTTGAAAGGGAGAAACTAAGCATCCCTAGGATTACCAGGGAAACCATAATAATCTTTATAATTTGTCTTTTCTTTTGATCCATAATTATTGAGATTTAATTCATTATCTTCTTATTACTATGATAAAGGAATTTTTTAAAAATAAAAAGGATAATATCTATTCTATATTAAAATACTTTTTTTTAATAACTATTTTAGTTTTTTTAAGTTACTCTAATTTTAACCTTTATCAAGAAAAAAAAGAAAGAGATAAAGAGATAGCAAAATTAAAAAGTGAAGTTGAAAAAGAAGAGGAAAAATATCAAGAGTTACAACAAGATATTTCAGAAACAGAAAAAGAGGAGTATTGGGAAGAAAGGATTAGAGAACAAGGTTATAAGAAGCCGGGAGAAAAACAAGTAGTTGTTTTACCTTCTAAAGAAGAGATCCCAACAACAACTAAAACAAAAGAAAGTTTTTGGGAAAAGATTAAAAGTAGCTTTACTAATCTATTAAATTTTTAATTTTATATCTAATTGATTCAAAAGCTATTTCTCCCCACATTTTAAAACGAGCTAAGTGGCCTTTTGGGCCTCTTTTTTGTGGTTTAGAGTGTTGAAGCACATTAAAGAGAACAACATTTTTAATTTTATTTTTATCTATCTTCTTTGCTGTTTCATACAAAGCTTTATCGATATAGAACTTTCGGACATTAGGGGTTTTATTCCAAACCTCTCTTGTTATTGTTCGAATACCAGTAATTTGTGAGCCAATGTAAGAAGAATTATAGTTATTGATTAGGGGAGCTAATTTATTAGTAAAATCATTTTCGCCTGTTATATCTGTAAATTGTTTTCCTCTATCTAATACTCCATTTACCATAATATAGTCTTTAGATAAAATAGGTTCTAAAACTTTTTTAATATGATCTAATTTAAAATTGATTAAATCAGCATCTAAAAAGAAAAGAATATCTCCTTCTGCTTTTTTAATTCCACTTTTTAAGGCTTCTCCTTTTCCTTTATTTTCCTTATGAACTATTAATTTATTAATATCTTTTTCTTTAGCTTCTTCTCTTGTATTATCATTGGAGCCATCATCAACTACTATTACTTCAATAATTTCTTCTATCTTTTTCCTTGCTTTAATAGCAACATCAAGAACGGAGCTAATCCGTTTTTTTTCGTTAAAGGCAGGAATTATTATTGATACTTTCTCTTTTTTCATTAGGTTAATTATAGGGTGATTTTCAAAAAATAACAAGAAAAAAAAAGAGGCTCCGGAATCTTCCGAAGCCTTTAATTTGTTTAAAGAAACAAGAGAGAGGAGGTTCTTATTCGGCCCTTGTCTTAAAGTAAGTACCCCTTTAGGGATTATTATCCAACCTTGTCTTGTTTCTTTTAGAAGTTTAAATCATTTATTTCTTGATCATTAAAAGCGAGCTCGCAGTTTTTCATGATAATTTCTTTTGCAAATTCAATTAACTCTTTAGAAGTTATTCCTTTTTCTAGTAATTCGTCTTCTCTTACTAGGTTTCCTATTTCTCTTTTAAAGTTATGAATATCTTTAAAAGAGAACTTAGTTCTGGCCATATGCAATATAGAGTAGTAAGCAACTTCATTTCTTATCTTTTTATCCATTCTATTAAATCCTTGAAGGTCAAGGTCTAATGAATTTTGAATAGAGTCAAAAACAACTTCTTTTAAAAAATGTAGTATTTCATCTGCTTTAATTCCTTGTCTTTTAAATTCCTTTTCCTTTGCCTTTGATCCGGCCTCTCTTCTGTTCTTTCTTTTCTCATCTTTTCTCCTCCTTTTTTAATTTTAAAGATCTTATACAGAATAGGTAAGATTTATTTTGTAGTTAAACTATATGATAAAAACATCTAAAAGTAAAGAGATAAAAGTTTGACAGAAGGCTTTTAAAAGGGCTAATATAATCCAATAAGCGGGTATGGTTCAATGGTAGAACATGTCCTTCCCAAGGATAAGATGGGAGTTCAATTCTCCTTACCCGCTCACTACTTTAAAAAATTAATTAAATAAAAAATATTGTGAATACAGAAAAAATAAAATTTACTCTAGGTTTAATTTTAATTTCTGGATTAGTCATTTATTCTTTAGGAGTAAACCTTGACTCTTTTTCTGATCCGGAATACTTAAACAATAGATTATCTGCTTCAGTGGACGAGGTAGATATTAATCCTAGTGAACAAAAAGAAGATTCAAAATATATTAATGAGGAATAGCGATATCAATTTAAATTACCTTCAGGGTGGATGGTTAGAGAGAATAATTTAGAGAATATTATTGTTGAAAAAGAAGATAAGAAAATATTTCATTTTGTAAAAAGTAATCCTTATAATCTTTCTGTTAAAAGATGGGTTGTAAGAGATATGGCCAGAAAAATTATTACAAAAGAAGGTAGAGTTGAAATAGGAGATAAAAGTTATGGTCAAACTGAGTTAGAAAATTTCTTTTACAATATTCTAAGCAAACCAGAAGAAGAACAAGTAGAAGCCATGTCTTATCTTGATTATAATTCAATGCAGCACTTGTATCTTAAAGATAAAGAAGGAAATGGAGGAAAACAAGTTATTCAATTAACTTCAAGAAAAGATAATATAGGTGAATCTTTTTATACTGTTTCTAATTCTTCAATTTTAATCTTTACATATGGCACTGGCTTTAATGAGAATATTGAAGAATATAGGTCTACTATTAAAAATATAATTAAAACTATTAAATAAAAAAAATATGGATGCACGTAATACTTATCTTCAACACTTTTTAGTAGGACTTTTTTCATTAGGCTTAGCTGTAATATTTAATTATTTCTTAGATATTAGATGGTCTACTGCTTTTGCAAGAGTTTCTTTTATATTGTTATTTATAACATTAATTATTGGTCCTTTTACTAAGTTAAGATCTCCAAATTCTGTTTCAAATCCTTTAAAAGCTCCTTGGTATTGGAGAAGTGAGTTTGGAATCTGGTTTGCTATAACAGGATTAGTACACTTCTACTTTGCTATGAGTGGACGACCTGGATGGGATTTTTCAAAAGCATTAGGTGGAATTATTGGAGGGGGTGGTTATGGATTAGCTAATTTACTTGGTTTAATTGCTTTAGTATGGGCAATAATATTAGCGATTACTTCTTTTGGTAAAGTAATAAGGTTTTTAGGAATAGAATCTTGGAAATGGCTTCATAGCTTTACTTATGTTCTTTTTTATCTTATTGCTGGCCATGTTCTTTATTTTCAATTTTTTACTGATTATGGATCTGGACCAGACTGGTTTGGTTATCTTGAATTAATAATGATGATAATAGTAGTAGTTTTACAGATTAGTGCTTTTGTAAAAACTATACTTAAAAGGAAAATAAATAAAAGGAGTTGATTAAATAACTATTAAAGTAGCAATTTTTATGGCAAAGAAAAAACCAGTTAAAATATTAGCTAAAAGATTTGTAACTCATGATGTTAGAAGTTTTTTAATTGAAAAGCCAAAAGGGTATGAGTATAATCCAGGACAAGCAACAATGATAGCAATAAACAGAAAAGGATTAAAAGAAGAAGATAGACCTTTTACTTTTACTTCTTTAAATAAAGATAAAACTTTAGAATTTACTATTAAAGGATATTATGATCACGATGGAGTAACTAAAAAGATCCATCAATTAGGACCTGGTGATGAACTACTTATTGGTAATCCTTGGGGAACAATTGAATACAAAGGAGAAGGTACTTTTATAGCTGGGGGAGCAGGGGTTACTCCTTTTATTGCAATCCTCCGCGACTTAAACAAAAAAGGAAAGATAGGAAAAAATAAATTATTTTTCAGCAATAAAACACAAAAAGATATAATCTTAGAAAAAGAATTTAAAAGTATATTCTCTAAAAATCCTAATAATTTAGTATTAACCCTCACAAGAGAAGAAAAACCTAATTATAAAAATAGTTTAATTAATAAGGGTTTTTTAAAAAAACATATTGATGATTTTTCACAAAACTTCTATGTCTGTGGTCCACCTGCTTTTAATGAAGATATAATGAGTGCTTTAAAAAGTTTGGGTGCAAAACCTAAAGCATTAGTGTTTGAAGAATAAATCTTGTATTTTTTTAACTTTGTGGTATTGTATTTAGACAAAGGAGGGATTAATTTATGAACTTTTTAAAAGATATAAGTGAAGGTCAAGAAAAACAAATTAAAGAAATTAGAGAATTTGTAGAAAAAGAAAGGAACAAATCTAGAATTGAAACTGAAAACTTAGGGGCTTCGCACAGAAGTGAAGGATCTTGCTATGCTTATGGCGAGTTTCATAATCTTGTTTATGCTCAACTTCTTCATACAAAATATCCGTATGGAGGTTGGCAAGAATTAACAGAAGAAGTATTAGAAGGAACTTTAGAATTTATTAGAAATATTAAAGAATATAGAAGCAAACAAAAGTCTCAGTAAAGCTGAGGCTTTTTCTTTTTCTAATTTATTGGTAGAATTTTGGTAGTGAAGATATTTTAAATATGCCAAAGATAAAGGAAAAAACAAAAATTTATCCTTATAGTAAAGATTTCCCAAAACTTTTTAAAAAGAAAAAAGAAGAGATTTTAAAATTGTATGAAGATTGTGAAATTAATCACATTGGTAGTACTGCCGTTAAAGGATTAGGAGGTAAAGGAATAATCGATATTTTAGTTGCTATTGATAATTGGAGCAAGGAAGATGATCTTTTAGAAGTACTTAAAGAGTTAGGATATACTCATATCCATGAAAGAGAAAATGGGAGAAGATTTGTAAGTAAAGAAGCTTCTAAAGTAGGTTATAAAGATTTTCATTTTCATATAGTTAAAAAAGGAAATAAAGAATATGAAAGATTAATTTCTTTTAGGGATTATCTTAGAGAAAATCCAAAAAAAGCTGAGGAATATTTTAAAATTAAAAAAGAAGCAGAAGGATTCTCTCTTTCAGACTATAATGAGAAAAAAGAGGAGTTTTTTAAAAAAATTAAAATTAATAATAAAAATGCTTGAGTCACCACATTTTAATCCAGGAAAACTTGAGATATATACTGGTCCTATGAGAAGCGGAAAGACTAGGGAACTATTAAATCGAGTTGATAAAATTAGTTATGTAAATGGCTATAATGTTTTGCTTGTAAAACCTAAAGTAGACACAAGGGATCAAAGTATAAAAACAAGATTTGGAAGCTTATCCTTTCCTTGTAATTTTATAGATGAACAAAAACCAGAAAAAATTTTAAATATTGTTAAAAAAAATGACAAAATAATCGCAATAGACGAAACTAACTTTTTTTCTAATAAAATTGTTAAAGTAGTAGAAAAATTATTAGAGCAGAATAAAAATGTTTTAATTGCAGGACTTGACTTAAATTTCAGAGGAGAAGTCTTTGGTCCAATGGGAGAATTATTAGCTAGGGCAGATGAAGTTAATAAATTAAAAGCAGTTTGTTGCTATAAAGATTGTGATCAACCAGCAACTAGAACTCAAAGATTAGTAAATGGTAAACCTGCACCATATGATGCTCCCTTAGTTTTAATAGGAGATGGAGAAGAAGGATATGAACCCAGATGTTTAAAGCATCACAGAGTTCCTGGAAAAGAATAATATAATTTTGACAGAGAATATCTCCTAACTTAGGAAAGTCTTTTACTATTTTATTAAAAGTTAAGAATTGTAAAGGAAGAATTCCTATTGGGAAGGCTCAATTAAAAGATTATGATATGTTAGATTTTATTTTATCTGTTAATCAAAGTTTAATAGATAGGAATGCTTTAAAAAGAGGAGATAAGATAGAATTATTAAAGTAGTAAATTTATAGACCACTCCAAAAAGGAGTGGTTTTTCTTTATTAGATACTTTTAAGGTGATATAATTAAATTGAAGATTATTAAACTTTTATTTAAATATGATTTTAAAACTTTATCTTATCGCTTTACCAACCTTTTTTATAATTGATATGATTTGGCTTGGATTAGTAGCAAAAAGATTTTATCAAGAACAAATTGGCTTTTTAATGAAAAGCAATATTAATTGGGGAGCAGCTTTGGCTTTTTATTTTCTTTTTATACTAGGATTAGTTGTTTTTGTTGTAAGGCCTGCAATTGATAGTGGTTCTTGGTTAAAATTAATTGTGCTTGGTGCACTTTTTGGCTTAATTACTTATGCCACTTATGATCTTACTAATTTAGCTACCTTAAAAGATTGGCCTCTTTTAGTTACTGTTGTAGATTTAATTTGGGGTATGGTTTTAGCAACTTCAGTTTCTGCAATAACTTATTTTATTGCAACTAAATTACTATTATGAATTACTTTCTAATTTTAGGATTGACTTTGTTTTTCTATATGACCTTTTGGTTTATTGTTTCTTTGATTTTGAAAAGAAATGATGTTGCTGATATAGGTTGGGGTTTAGGATTTGTCTTTCTTAGTTTAGTTGCTTTCTTTATTTCAGAAAAAAGTGGTAATCGTGCTATTTTAGTTAATTTTTTGGTAACTCTTTGGGGAATTAGATTAGCTACTCATGTTTATTTAAGGAATAAAGGGAAAGAAGAGGATTATAGATATAAAAAATGGAGAAAGGATTGGGGAAAATGGTTTTACCTTAGATCTTATTTACAAGTCTATCTTTTACAAGGCTTGTTTTTATTCTTAATATCTTTACCTGTTTTAATTATTAATAAAAATCCAGGAGAACTTTTTAATTTATTAGATCTTTTAGGAGTACTAATTTGGGTAATAGGTTTCTATTTTGAAGTTGTAGGTGATCATCAATTGAAGGAATTTATTAAAAACAGAAAGAATAAAGGAAAAATTATGGAAGAAGGCTTATGGAAATATACTAGACACCCAAATTATTTTGGAGAAGTTTTAGGGTGGTGGGGAATTTGGATTATTGCTCTTTCTGTTCCTTTTGGACTATGGACAATTGTTGGTCCAATAGTAATTACCTTTTTAATTTTAAAAGTTTCTGGAATTCCAATGCTTGAAAAAAGGTTGGAGCAAAAACCAGGGTTTGAGGAATATAAAAAAAGAGTTAGTAAATTTATCCCTTTACCTCCAAAGGATTAAGGTTTGATTTTTTTATAATTTTATGAGAATTTAAGATAATGTATGACCTTGACTATACATTGAAAATAATGAATAAGTACTGTAAGGAGGCGGAAGAATGCTATGAAAAGGAATTTTTTGTGGCAAGCTTTATACTATACAGTGCTGCTTTAGAGGCTTCACTTTTAGCATTATGCTTTATTCATGATAGAAAGGTTAGAAAAACTAGTGAGTACAGGGAAACTAAGAAAAGAAGTTCAAGAGAAAGAGGATTTTTTCTAGACTTTAATTTAAAACAACTCCTTAGTATAGCTAAAAAATTAGGTTGGTTACCCATGGGAGAAATAATAGGAGAAACAAAAGATTGGGGCGAATGGGTTGAGGGGAGTAGAAATCTTATTCATGCAGCAAGATGGTTAAAGGCAAAAGCTTATTTTGGAAATGTAGAAGAAATGACTAATCCAGACAGTAAAGATAAATATAAAGAGTTTGTTGATATGTCTCGAAGAGCAATATCTGAAATAAAGAAGAAAATTTACAAAGAATTATGATAATTAGAAACTCGGACTATTCCGAGTTTTTTAATTGAATTAGGACAGAACAGAGAGTAGATATACCTAGAAAGTTTGTTTTTTAGCGCTTTTATACTATAATAAAGCAAGTAATTAGTTTATGAAAAAATGAAATTTGCTGTTTTAGGGCACTTAATGAAAAGAAGTGACCTTAGAAAATTTATTCCTTTAGGACGTTTTCTTCCTGTAAAAGTAATGGAGGGTATGACTTCGATTCTTCCTGCCAAGAAAAGCTTTCAAATTGCTTCTGAATTTACTGTAAGGAATGAGGCAAAAGGATATCTAGTAGCATTACCCCTTACTCCTTATCAGATGAAAAATCTTTCTAAGGAAAAAGTAAGAAATAAAATTTTAGAAGCAGTTCTCTATGCCCAGAATGAATTAGGAGTAGAATTAATAATGCTTGGAGCTCTAACTGCCCCTCTTACTTCTGCAGGAATTTGGTTGAAAGAACATCCTAAGGTTAATGTAAACCTCACCACTGGTAATACTTATACAGCTGAAATAGCAATTGAAGCTGTACATAAAGCAGCAAATTTAGCTAATTTAGACCTCTCTAAAATAAAAATAGCAATTGTAGGAGCAACAGGAGTAACTGGAGGAGGGATAACTAAGTATTTTCATAAAAAAGGAAGAAACCTAATTTTAGTTGGAAGAACAGAAGAAAATTTTAAAAGAATAACCCCATTTTTAAAAGAAAATAATAATTACGAATTAACTACTAATTTAGAAAAGATAAAAGAAGCTGAAATAATAATAACAGCTACATCGCATCCAGATGTCTTAATTCATCCTCCTCTCTTAAAAGAGGGGGCTATTGTTGTTGATGTAACTGAGCCTTCTGATTTACCTTCTGATATTGAAGAAAAAAGAGAAGATGTAATTGCCATAGATGGAGGAAGAGTAGAATGGGGAGATATAGACTTAGGACCTCAAGTTGATCTCCCTTCTAATAATGGCTTTGCCTGTATTGCAGAAGGTATGCTCCAGGCTTTAGAAGAGGAGAAAGGAGATCATGTTGGCTCAATTGAACTAGAGCATATTAAAACCGTTAAAAAATGGGCGGATAAATGGGATTTTAAATTAGCAGATTTTACTTGTTTTAATAAACCTATTCCTTTAGAAAAATTTAAAAAAATTAATTAATAAATATTATGGAAAATAATAAAAAGGAGAAAACTTGGTTTAAGCTTTATCCAGAAGGTTTTCCAAAAACATTAGATTATCCCAATAAGAGACTTGATAGTCCTTTAGAAGAAACTGCCAATGAGACTCCTGGAAAAACTGCACTTGTCTTTTTTGATAAAAAGATAAATTATAGGGAGTTAAATAAATTATCAAATCAATTTGCTTGTGCATTACAAGAAAAAGGGATTAAAAAAGGAGATAGGGTACTTTTTCTTTTACCTAATTGCCCTCAAGTTATTATTGGATTTTATGGTGCTTTGAAAATTGGAGCTATTCCAATTCCTCTTAATCCTCTTTATACTGCTAGAGAGTTAAAATACTTTTTTAAAGATGCGGAACCAAGAATAGTCGTTACTTTAGATAAATTTTATGATAAAGCAAAAGAGGCTGAAGAAGTTACTCCTCAGATAGAACAATTAGTAGTTACTAATATTGCAGACTATTTTCCTACAGTTAAGAAAATTTTAGGAAAATTAATGCGAAAGATAGAAACCTTTGACTGGGACAAAGGAGTTTCTTTTAAAGATTTTTTAAGCTCTGACGAAGACTATAATAAAGTTGATATTAACACTAAAAAAGATACAGCTGTAATGATTTATACTGGTGGAACTACAGGAAAGCCAAAAGGAGTAATGCTAACTCACTTTAATATTATGTCTAATGCTTTTGCACTAGTTGATAATTGGATTAAAAAAATTGAAATGACATCTGCTTTAATGATAGTTCCTTTCTTTCATATCTACGGGATTAATGTAGTTTTAAATTGGATGGTAAAAAGGAAAGGAAAAATTGTATTAGTTCCTAAATTTAATACTAAAGAGACAATTGATTTAATTCAAAAGTATAATATTGATTATCTTCCAGGAGTTCCTGCTATTTATTCTGCAATTTGGAAATATTATCAAGATCATCCAGAAATTGAACCTTTTAAATCAGTTAAATTATGTGCTAGTGGAACAACTTCAATATCTTCTTATCTTTGGGAAAAGTTAGGGACAATGACCCCTAATTCTTATGTAGTGGAAGGATATGGATTATCAGAAACTTCTCCTTTGCTTTTAGTTGATCCTATTACAAGTAAGTATAAAAAAGAAGTTGGAGCTGTAGGAATACCTATTTTTGATACTAAAATAAAAATTGTAAATCCTGACACAGAAGAAGAATGTGAGGTTGGAGAAGCAGGAGAGATATTAGCAAAAGGCCCTCAAGTCTTTAAAGGGTATTGGAAGAAAGAAGATAAAACAGAAGAAGTCTTTACAGAGGAAGGATGGTTTCGTACAGGAGATGTAGGAAGAAAAAACGAAAAAGGAATATTTTTTATTGAAGGAAGATTAGATAATATGATTAATGTTAGAGGAGAAAAAGTTTGGCCACGAGAAGTAGAAAAAGTATTAGAAGATCATCCTAAAATTAGAGAAGTAGCTGTAGTTGGAGTACAGGATAATTATTATGGGCAGACAATTAAAGCCTTTGTATCATTAAGAGAAGGAGATCCTCCTTCTGAAAAAGATATAATTGCTTACTGTAAGGATAAATTAATATCTTACAAAGTTCCTCAAATGGTAGAGTTTATAAATGAACTTCCTAAATCAAAGATGAGAAAAATTCAGCATCATAAATTAAGAGAAAAAGAATAATACAAAAATGAATAATCTTCCTCTTACAATTTATCTTTTAATTCCAAGCGGAATTTTCATTTTTTTAATTGGAATTTATAGTTGGATAAGTACTAAAAAAAGAGAAGCTTTTATCTTTTTTTTACTTAGTATAACAATGGCTATTTGGGCTTCCGGGACTTTCTTTATGTGGAGAAACTGCGGAGATAATCAGGCAGTGATTTTTTGGGATAAACTACTCTATTTAGCTGCTGTGTTTATGGTACCTTTAATGTATCATTTTTCTATAAGCTTTGCTAAAAAAGAATCAAAGAAAAAGAAACTTATCTTCTCTTCTTATTTTCTTGCAATATTACTTGGAATTTCTACTCAAACTAAACATTTTATAGATGGTGTGTTTTATTATAAATGGGGATGTCATACCAAAGCTCAATTTTTCCATCATTTCTTTATTTTATTTGCTTTTATATTTATACTACTTTCTATTTTTAATATTTATAAAGTATTTAAAAAAGAAAATAAATCTTCTTCTCGTTATTCTCAAGCTCTCTTCCTTTTAGTTGCTTTTTCTGTTTTTAGTTTAGTTACTGTTCAATTATTACCTCCTTATGGGATTGGAATATATCCTCTTTTCTACCTAGGATTACCAGTTTTTGCTTTTATTTCTGCTTATGCAATATCACAGCGTAACCTTTTTGGTTATGTAGTAGCTACTGATCTTCTTGTTGGGGCAATTATTATATTTCTTTTAGCTGTTCTTTTTATTCCTGGAATGAGTTTGAATTTAGTAGGTAGAAATACTCTTGCTATCTTTATTGCTTTAGCTTGTGTTTTATTAATAAAATATACTCACCAGGAAGCAAGACGAAGGAAAAGAGCAGAAGAGATAGCAGAAGAAGCTAAACATTTAAATGAGTTAAAAAATCAATTTCTTGCTAGTACTCAACACCATCTTCGAACTCCTCTATCTGCAATTCAAGGTTATCTTAGTTTAATGAGAGAAGGAACATATGGGGAAATTCCAGACAAAGCAGATCAAAAAGTTGGCAAATCTCTTAATTTAACTAAAAAATTAATTAATTTAGTTAATGATTTTCTTGATGTAGCACAATTTAATATTGGAGGAAAAAGTTTTGAAAGAAAAGATGTTAATTTAAATAAATTAATAAAAGAGATTATTGATGAATTAATATCTGAAATTGAGAATAAGGATATAGAATTAAAGTATGATCCAATCCAAGAACCAATTATTAAATCTGATTATTCAAAATTAAAAGAGGCCTTATATAATGTTGTGAATAATGCAATAAAGTATACAAAAGAAGGAAAAGTAGAAATTAGAGCAGAGAAAAGAGATAATTCGGCAATAATTGAAGTAGAAGATACTGGAATAGGAATGACAGAAGAAGAAGTTAATAACCTCTTTCAAAATAGTTTTGAAAGAGGAGCAAGAGCTAAAAAAGCTAATGTTACTGGTAGAGGAATAGGGCTTTTTATCTCTTCTCAAATTATTGAAGGATTAGGAGGGCTTTTAGAAGCTCATTCTGAGGGGGAAAGTAAAGGATCAACTTTTATAGTAAAATTACCAATAGATGGGAAAAAATAATATTTTAAAAATGGAAGTTTTAATTTCTGATCAAAAAAAAGTAGAGAATTTAAAAAACAAAATAAGAGAGGAAGGAATTAAAAACTTACATGTTCTTTCTGATTTTGATAGAACATTAACTTATGGAGAGAATGAGGGAAGAAGAACTCCATCTTTAATTTCGGAATTAAGAAATGGTAATTATTTAAGTAAAGAATATGCAGAGAAAGCTCATGCTTTGTATGATAAGTATCATCCAATAGAAAAAGATCCTAGCATTCCTCTAAAAGAAAAAAAAGAAAAAATGCAAGAATGGTGGGAGAAGCATGATAAATTACTAGTTGACTCTGGATTATCTAAGGATGATTTTAAAGATATTATAGAAAATGGGAAAGCTAAATTAAGGGAAGGAGTTTCTAATTTTTTAGATTTTCTACATGAAAAGAATATTCCACTTGTAATTTTTTCCTCTAGCGGAGCTGGTAATGCAATTCCAATGTTTTTTAAAAAAATAAATAAGGACTATTCTAATATTTATTATGTAGTTAATAAATTCAATTGGAATAAAGAAGGTAGAGCTATTTCAGTTAAAAAACCTATTATTCATGTAATGAATAAAGATGAAACTGGATTAAAGCAGTTTAGTGAAATTTATAAAAAAATTAAAGAGAGAAGAAACGTTATTTTATTAGGAGATAGTTTAGGAGATTTAGGAATGATTAAAGGATTTGATTGTAAGAATGTAATCAAAATTGGCTTTCTAAATCTTAATTATAATCAGAATCTAGAAGAGTATAAAGAGAATTTTGATATAGTTTTAAAAGAAGATGGAGAGTTTAATTATATAACTGAGTTAATGAAAAGTTTAAAAAAATAATAGTCTGGTTTAAAACTAGACTTTTTATTTGTTTGTTCTTTCAAACTAAATATTAAAAGGAGGTGGATCTGATGAGAGCAAACAGAGTTGATGCACGGAGAATTGATTTTGAAGAGAATTTTTATAATGGTAATGACTTGGGAGTTAATTATTCAAATGGAGTTATCTTAATTAGGATTTGGGCACCAGTTGCAGACGGAGTTAGTTTTTCTTTGTATAAAGATCAAGAAGACAGTTTTCCAATCAAAGTATATGACTTAGAAAGAGATGTAAAAGGAACTTGGACAAAGCAAATTGAAGGAGAGTATTCAGATTATTATTATCTCTTTCAAATACACTATGGAAGCAGAATAGAGAAGACTATTGGACCTTATGCCAGAGCAGTTGGTACAAATAGTAAAAAAGGATTAATCATTGATTTAAAAAAGACTAACCCTTCAGGATGGGAAAAAGATAAAAGAATAAAGATTGAAAATTCTCTGGAAGTAATAATTTACGAATTACACGTAAGAGACTTTTCTTCTTCTCCTAATTCAGGACTAAATAACAAAGGAATGTATTTAGCCTTTACTGAAGAAGGAGTAGTTAATAGCAAAGGAGAAAAAACAGGGATTGAACATCTTAAAGAATTAGGAATTACCCATGTTCATCTTTTACCAGTGTATGATTTTGGAAGTGTAAGTGATAAAACTAGAGAATACAATTGGGGATATGATCCTTACCTTTATAATGTTCCGGAAGGATCTTATTCTACTAATCCATCAAATGGAAGCAGGATAGTGGAATTTAAGAAAATGGTTAAAGCTCTACATAATAATGGAATAGGAGTAATTATTGATGTAGTCTATAACCATACCTATTCTTGTGAAGGTTCAGTTTTTCAAAAGATTGCTCCTAATTATTTTTACAGATTTGTAAATGATCACTTTGCTAATGGCTCTGGATGTGGAAATGAAATAGCAACAGAAAGACCAATGGTTCGTAAATTTATTATCGATTCTGTTTGCTATTGGGCAGAGGAATATCATATTGATGGTTTTAGGTTTGATTTGATGGGACTTATAGATAAAGAGACTATGCAGAAAATAAGAGAAAGATTAAGTGAAATTAGTTCTTCAATTTTAATTTATGGAGAACCGTGGACAGCACTTGAAACCCCACTTGATTGGAAAAAACAAATGAGAAAAGGAGCTCAGAAAGGAACTAAGATAGCAGTCTTCAATAATAATTTTAGAGATACAATTAAAGATTTTTTATTAGGCTTTGATTCAAACATTGAAGATCTTAAAAGAGGACTAGTAGGAGCAATCGAATACAATAATGTTATTTGCGATTTTGCTTACAGATCAGAAGAATGCATTAACTACGTTGGATGTCATGATAATTTAACTCTATGGGACGATATTAACTCTAATTGCCCTCATTTATCAGAGACAGAAAAGATTAAATTACACAGACTAGCTCAATTAATAGTATTTACTTCACAAGGAATTCCTTTTGTTCAAGGAGGAGTAGAATTTCTAAGAACTAAGTATTTTAACGATAATAGTTATAATGCTGGAGATCATTGTAATCAATTGAAATGGACAAGAAAAAGTAAATTTAAGGAAACCTTTAATTATTGTAAAGGCTTGATTCAGTTAAGAAAAGAACATTCTGCTTTTAAGATTTATGACTCAGAAATAATTAGAACGTCTCTACAATTTATTGATATTCCAAAGAAAGCTTTAGGGTTTAAATTAATTAATCATGCAAACAATGATAAATGGGAAGAAATTTATGTTTTCTATAATTTTGAAAATGATTGGGTTCAATTTGATTTAGAAGAAGAAAAAAGATTAGGAATAGTAGTAGACAAAAAAAGAGCAGGAGTGAAAATGTTTAATGAGTTTAAGGCAGATAACGTAAGAGTCCCTCCTTTAAGTGGAATGGTTTTAAAACTAATAAAGAGCAATCAAGAATGATTGCTCTTTTCTTTTTTAATAAAATTATTAAGCGCTATAAGTAAAGACACTAATTATTCCAAATATAATACCAATAATAAAGATATTCATACTGAAATCAAAAAGAGAAGGAATATTAAAGATAATTCCAAGAAGTAATAGAGTTATTCCTAATACCTGGCAAATCATTTTAATTTTCCCCCAGATATTAGCTTGAGTTTCTTTATGCCGAAAGACAAAAACTGCTCCAAAAATTAAAAGTACTTCTATAAATATTATTGAACCAATTAGGGTAGTGCTTAAATATTTAGCTCCTAAAATTATTAAAACTAGAGTAACTAATAATTTATCAGCTAAAGGATCATATAATTTACCCCAAACTGTTATTTGATCTCTTGTTCTAGCTAAAGATCCATCTATAGCATCAGTAAAGGCAGTAATAATAAAAAGGATAGCTCCAATTTTGTAATAACCAGACAATAAAATTCCAACAACAAAAGGAGTTGCTATAAAGCGTAAAGCTGTTACGTGATTTGGTTCTATTGATCTTGGAATCAATTTAAGTATAGTAGCAGCCAGTATTTTATCATGGAAATAGATATTTTTTGCTTTTTGAAACTTAACTTCTTGGTCCATTATTGTTACTATAGATTATAGATTTATGATTAGTATATAATAACAATACTTTAAAACAAAGTTAAATAAATAATAAATACTATGAAAAATAAAACAGACCTTTCAATTTTAATTGGAGGAGCTGCCGGAGAAGGTTCTCGGAAAGCAGGTGAGATTATTGGAAAGTTATTAGAAGATCAAGGCTATGAAATCTATATCTATGAAGAATATCCTTCTTTAATTACTGGCGGTCATAATTTTGCTTCAATTAGAGCAACAAAAGAAAAGAAATCAGCCCATAGAAAAGATCTTGATATTCTTTTAGCTTTAGATAAAAGAACAGTTGAAGAGCATAAAGAAGATCTAAATGAAGAAGGGCTCTTAATTTACAATGGAGATGATGTTGAAGATGAAGAAGGAATCTCTCTTTCTATTGAAACAATTAGAAAAGAAGTAGGAGGAAAGGAAATAATGAAAAATAGTGCTATAATCGCAGGATTTGCAAAAGCAGTAGGAATTGAATTAGAAAAGGTATTAGATCTTTTAAAAGAAGAATTTGGAGAAAGTAAAGAGAATGCTGAAATTGCAAAAAGAGGCTATGAAAAAGTTGAGAAAAAGTTTGAAATTGAAAAAATTGATAATGAAACTAAACCTTTAATAACAGGTAATTCTATTTTAGGATTAGGTGCTGTTGCTGCAGGACTAGATGAATACTTAGCTTATCCAATGTCTCCTTCAACAGGAGTTTTACATTATTTAGCCCAACATAAAAAAGAATTAGGAATTACAGTTAGCCAACCAGAAAATGAATTATCAGTTATTAATACAGCTCTTGGATCAGCTTATGCAGGAGCAAGAACAATGATTGGTACTTCAGGAGGAGGTTTTGCTTTGATGAGTGAAGCTTTTTCGCTTGCAGCTCAAAGTGAAACTCCACTTGTATTAATAGAAAGTCAAAGAATGTCTCCAGCTAGTGGAGTTCCTACTTATCACGCTCAAGGAGATTTACTATTTGCTGCTTATGGAGGACACGGAGATATTATTAGAATTATGGTTTCTCCTGGAGATGCAGAACAAGGATTTGAATTATCTGGTTTAGCTATGAATTTAGCTTGGAAATATCAAACTCCAGCAATAATATTAACTGAGAAAGATTTTTCAGATACAGTATTTAGTTTTGATAAAAGTAAAGTTAAAGAAGTAAAACCAGAGACTGAAAAATTATTTGAAGGAAATGATGATTATAATAGATATACAATAGAAGAAGATGGAACTTCTCCTCTTTCTTATCCAGGGGAAGAAGGAAAAGTAGTTAAAGCTACTAGTTATGAACATGACGAAAAAGGAATTGCAGTAGAAGACGAAGAAAGTATTAAAAAGATGCAAGATAAAAGATTGAAAAAGTTAAAAAGCTTAAAAGAAGAAATTGAAAGCTTAGATCAAGCTATTGAAATTTATGGCAAAGAAGATGCTAAAACTGCTGTAATAGTTTGGGGAATTACAAAAGGAGCAGCTAAGGAAGCAGCAGAAGGACTTGATATTAAAGTAATCCAATTAAAGATTTTACAACCTTTACCAGAAAAACAGATAAAGAAAGCATTAGAGGGAGTTGATACAGTAGTTACAGCTGAATGTAATTCAACTGGTCAAACTGCTAAGCTCTTACAAGCTAATAACATTAAAGTAGATAAAAAGATTCTTAAATACACTGCAAGACCATTTTTACCGTCCGAACTTAAAAAAGAATTTAAATCATTAATTAAATAATTACCATGGAAAACTTATCAACAAATACAAAAAATACATGGTGTCCGGGTTGCGGTAATTTTGGAATTTTAGCAGCTACCAAACAAGCTTTTAATGAATTAGAAGAAAAAGGAGTTAAAAAAGAAAATATTGCAATAACTGGAGGAATTGGTTGCCATGCTAAAATTATTGATTATCTCAATGTAAATAGTTTTTATTCATTACATGGAAGACCAATCCCACCAGCTTCTGGAATTAGATTAGCTAATGATGATCTTAAGGTAGTAGCTTTTAGTGGAGACGGTGATACTTATAATGAAGGTATTTCTCATCTAATTCATGCAGCAAAAAGAAATACTGATATTACAGTAGTCATTCATGAGAATAGAAACTTTGCCTTAACTACAGGACAATTTACTGGAACTAGTCCAGAAGGATTTGAAGGAGGTTCTACTCCAGAAGGAAGTATAGAAGAACCATTTAATCCACTTAATCTAATGATGGCTAGTAATGCTTCCTTTATTGCAAGAGGTTATACTGGCGATATTAGTCAATTAAAAGAATTATTAGTACAAGGAATTGAACACGAAGGATTTTCCTATATTGAAGTACTACAACCTTGTATTATCTGGTTAGATACTACAGGAGATTACAAAGAGAGAGTCTATAAACTAGAAGATCATGATGTGACAGATAAAGAAGCGGCAGAGAAGAAAATTAAAGAATGGGATTACATAAATGATGCTAAGATTCCAACTGGACTCTTTTACAAAGAAGATAGAGATGTCTTTGAAAAAGAATTATATAGAGGACATAAATTAGGAGACCATAAAAAGAAAGATAAAGTAGATCAGATTCTTAAAGTTTTAAAGTAATTTTTAAAACTTATTAGATAGATTGAAAGGTAGTGCTTTGCACTACCTTTTCTATTCTTTTAAAATTAAAGTAGATAAATTAAATTTAAAATTAAAATGTCAGTAGTTTACAGGCTTAAATGGGAAAAATTTAAAGATGATCCAAGTAGTATTAACTTAGCTTTAGATAAGTTTAAGGATAAGATTAAAGGTAAAACAGCTATTAAAACTCATTTTGGGGAGCCAGGGAATGAAAATGCTTTCAGAGGTAAAGATTTAGAATCTATTACTGATTGGGTTCATAATAATAACATTGAAGCTTTTTTAACAGATAGTAATACTTTGTATGTAGGAGAAAGAGATAATGCAATTGACCACTTAAAAACTGCTAGAAATCATGGTTTTGGTTTTTCAAATCTTTCTTGTCCTGTAATAATTGGAGATGGCTTAAATGGGAAAGCAGAAGAAGTATTTAAATTAGAAGATTTAGAGAATAAATACAAAGAACTTGAGATAAGGATGGGAGAAGCTGTAATGAATAGTGATAGTTTAATTTGTATTAGTCATGTAAAAGGACATCCATTGTTTGGATTTGGAGGTGCTATTAAAAATGTAGGAATGGGTGTAGCGAGCAAAGAAGGTAAAAAGATATTACATACTACAACTATAGGAGAGGTAGATGAAGATAAGTGTGTAGTTTGTGGCAAGTGTATTGATTATTGTCCAGTAAGTGCCATTTCAATTGAAAATAATAAAATAGAAGTTGATTATGAAAAATGTATAGGCTGTGGAGAATGTGTTTCTGTTTGTCCCAATGATGCTGTAAAAGTAAATGAAGAGGAGAAAAAAGTTTGCCAAGAAAAAACTGCAGTTTATACTTTCGGCGCAGTTAAAGATAGAACAGATTTATATATTAATTTTATCTTTAATGTTAATGAATTATGCGATTGCTTTGATGATACAAAGCCTAAATTAATTGATGATTTAGGAATTTTAATTTCAGATGATCCAGTTGCTATTGATAAGGCAAGTTTGGATTGGGTAAATGAAGAAGCAGGTAAAGACTTATTTAGAGATGTAAATGGAGTTAATTATGATCCTATTTTAAATATGGGAGAGGAAATTGGATTAGGGAGTAAAAAGTATGAAATAGAAGAAATTTAAGCTATAATAAATAAAAGTCTAAAAAACAATTAAATAATTTAAATATTATGCTAAATTCTTTTTTACCATTAATAACTATATTAGCATTAGTTTTTATAGGAAAAGGAATAACAGTTATAAATGAATACCAAAGAGGAGTAATACTTACTTTAGGTAAGTATTCTAAAACTATAAAGCCAGGTCTTCATTTTGTTGTCCCTATATTCCAAAAAGCATTAGTAGCAGATCTTAGGATAACTACTTCAGATATTCCTCAACAAGAAGCTATTACAAAAGATAACGTGCCTGTAGGAATAAATGCTGTAGTTTATTTTAAAGTTGAGAAAGCAGAGAGAGCTCTTTTAAAAGTTGAAGATTATTCTTATGCTGTTTCTCAATATGCTATGGCAGCTTTAAGAGATGTAATAGGTGGAGTAGAACTAGATCAAGTTCTAAGTGAAAGGAAAAGTTTAGCTGAAGAAATTAAAAAAGTAGTAGATGAAGCTACAGATGGGTGGGGGATTGATGTTACTGCAGTAAAGATGCAGGATATTGAACTTCCAGCAGATATGAAAAGAGTAATGGCAAAACAGGCTGAATCTGAAAGAGAAAAGAGAGCAGTTATTATTAAAGCAGAAGGTGAACTTAGAGCTTCTGAAAAGTTAGCTCAAGCTGCTTCTAAATTAAAATCAGTTCCCGGTGGAATGTCTCTTAGAACTTTAGAAACAATTGAAAATGTACAACCTGATCCTTCAAAGAATATTATTTTTGCACTACCAGTAGAAATAATGGAAGGAGTTAGAGATATTTCAAAAAAGATAACAAAAGATAATGATACTCAATCCTAAAAAAAGATACCTCCAAATTGCTTTAAATAGCAATTTAAAGGAAGCCTCCCAAGTTATAAGAGAGCTTCCGGTTTCAGATAGGATTATTATAGAAGCAGGAACTCCCTTAATTAAAGAGTATGGTTATTCTGCTATTTCTAACTTAAGAAGTTATTGGTATCTAAAGACAAAACCAGAAAAAGAAAAAACTCAACAAGTAGTTAATGAAAAAGGAAGATTAGATCTTTTTGCTTTAATCCAATTAGGGGCTAAAGCTTATAAAAATAGAAATAAAAAAGAAAAAGTAAAAGATAAAGAAGGAGTAGAACCCTATATCATAGCAGACTTAAAATGTATGGATAGAGGAGATAGAGAAGTAGAGATTGCAGCAAGACATGGAGCAAGTGCTGCTACTGTTTTAGGAGCAGCACCACCTGAAACTATTAATTCTTTTATTGAAGAATGTAATAAAAGAGGGATAGATTCTATGGTTGATATGATGAATATTGAATTTCCTTTTCAAGTTCTACAAAATTTAAAAGAAAAACCTAATGTAATTATTTTACATCGAGGAGTAGACGAGGAAAGATTTAATCCAGAGAAAAGAATTCCTTTAGAGCATATACGTAAAATTAAGGGAACCTATAATAATATCTTAATTTCAGTAGCAGGAGGGGATACTATAAGAGAAGTACAAAGAGCAGTATTTAATGATGCAGACATTGTTGTAGTATGGAAGGAATTTTATGAAAAAAGTGCAAAAACAAGTGAACTTGCAAGGAATTTTTTAAAGAAGATAAAATAGCCGGAATAGCTCAGGGGCAGAGCGACGCTCTCGTAAAGCGTAGGCCGGAGGTTCGAATCCTCTTTCCGGCTCTTTTTGTTATTGACAAACTTTTAAGGCTGTCGTATTGTGAAATAAGTTGTTCTTTACAAGGAGGTGGGAAAATGACTGATAAAGGATCAGATGAACATTTAAATTTTAGAAAGAAAAGAGCAAAAGAGAAAGATGACTTGATTTTAGAAAGTTTTAAATCTCTTTGGAAATCTTATATTCGTCTACCTTTGTATGGAACTTTGATCATGGTCCTATCTTATCTATTTTTCCGTTTTAATGATGGTCTATTCGTTTTTCTTAAAACTTGTACCTTTGAGTTTTCTAATTCATTCTGTAATGAACTTACAACAGCTTTCCAAATTATCCTTATAATAGGAGGGATAATGTTAATTAAAGGAATCTACAATATACTAGACCTATAATCAAAGTGAGAGAGCAAATCTCTCACTTTTTTTTAGATTATAATATAGAATGTACTAAAAAGTTTAGCATATAACTTTTAGTAAAGGATTTTCTTATTGAAAGCAAGATAAATTTGAGCTATTATTAAATAACTTATGTCTGTTATAAAAGTTAAAAAATTAAAAAAGAAATTTGGTGACTTTAAAGCGGTTGATAATATTTCCTTCGAAATTAAAAAAGGAGAGATTTTTGGATTGCTCGGCCCCAACGGAGCTGGTAAAACTACAACTATTAGAATGCTAACAGGTATTTTAAAACCAACCAGTGGGCAGGCTTTTGTTGGAAAACACAACATACAAAAAGAGCCTTTACAAGCTCGGCAGAATATGGGAATTGTTCCGGAAATGGCTAATGCTTATGTCGATCTTTCGGCCATAAGAAATCTTTTGTTAATGGGAGAGCTTTACGGATTAGATAAAAGGAAAAGGATAAAAAGAGCAGAAGAATTATTAAAGCTTTTCAAATTATATAAACATAAAGAGAAAAAAGTAAAAAGTTTTTCCAAAGGAATGCATCAGAGGATTATTTTAGCTATGGCTTTAATGAGTAATTCCGAAGTTTTATTTTTAGATGAACCTACTACCGGGCTTGATGTAGAGAGTGTAAGATTAATTAGGAGGCTTATTAAAAAATTTAATAATGAGGAAACTACTATTATTTTAACTACTCATGATATAGAAGAGGCTAATTTACTTTGTGATAGAGTAGCTATTATGAATCATGGCAAAATTGTAGCAATAGATCGACCGGAAGAGTTAAAAAAAGTAATTAAAAGTACTAATTCAATTATAGTTGCCTTTAAAGAAAAAGTTTCTCAAAAAGATATTTTTTTTAATGAAGTAGATAGAATAGAAGAAACTGGCGATAAACATCGTTTGTATACTAAAAACATCGATAAAGTTATTTCCTTATTAGTTGAGTATAGTAATAAGCATAATAATGAAATAATTACCCTTAAAACATTAGAACCTAGTTTAGAAGATGTATTTGTAAAATTAACTCAAAAAGACAAAAATGCTTCAACAACTTAAAAAATCTTTAGCTATTACCAAAAAAGATTTATCCATTTATTATTTGCGAGGTCCGGTAATTATCCAAGGATTATTAATTCCGGCTTTTCTTTTTATTTCCTTTTCTTTTAAAAGAGATGCATCAATTGAATTTTTATTCCCTGGATTGCTTGGAATGGCTCTTTTCTTTGCTGTTTCTGCTGTAACTCCCGTAATAGCTCCCTGGGAAACAAAAATGAATACTTTAGAAAGATTGGTTTCTTCTCCCATTGCTCTTTGGGCTATTCTTTTTGGTGATATTTTAGCTTCTGTCTTATTTGGACTTTTTATCACTTCTTTTATTCTAATTAGTGGTATTTTCTTATTTGGCTTTCAAGTAATTACTCTTCCTTTAATAATTGGTACTTTGATAGGGGCTTTTTGTTTTTCTTCTCTGGGAATTTTAATGTCAGCTCATCCAGCTAATCAACCTTCGGATATAATGCTATTTTCTACTTTAATTAAATTCCCTTTGATTTTTATAAGTGGAGTTTTTGTACCCATCTCTCAAATGGGATCCTTTAAGTTTTTAAGTTTTTTATCCCCTTTGACTTATTATATTGACTTAGCCAGGGGAGTGGTTCAGGGCACTAGTGAATTTGCCCCTGGATTTAATTTAGTTATCCTTTTACTTTTCACCATCGCTTTAATGTTTATAGCAATTAAATGGCACAAAAGAAGTCTTTCAAAGAGGTTTTAATTTAGTATAAAAAAGTTCTATAATCAAAGTGAGAGAGTAAATCTCTCGCTCTTTTTTGTAATTTTTAGAAATGTAGGGAAAGTGGTAGAATTTAATAAGTAGTTTTTCCATATTGTTGAATTTTTAAGTAAAAAAATTATAAGATATAAAAAAAATGAAAGACAAAAATAAGGTTAATCATTTACCCACTCAAAAAGTTGCTGATACTTTAATTCATCTTTATAGGGGAGAGATGCAAAGAGTAAATACTTGGCGTAATAGGTTAGATGCAACTCCTCATTGGGCTATATTGCTTGCTACTGGTGTTATAAGTTGGACTTTTTCTTCACCAGAAAGGTCTTCATCTTTAATTTTAATTTCAATTCCTTTTGTAATTGCTTTTTTAATACTTGAAGCAGATAGATATCAAATGCATGAAATTTGGCGCTCTCGTTTACGCCTTATAGAAGAAAACTTTTTTGCTCGAGCACTAGATCAAAAATGCTCTCTTCCTCAAAAAGAATGGACTAAAATTTTAGCCCAAGATTTAAAAGTCCCAAAACATAAAATTTCCTTTTTTCAAGCAGTTGGAATTCGATTAAGAAAAATATATATTTGGGTATTTTTAGCTATATTCCTATCTTGGATTTTTAAATTAAGTATTCATCCTTATAATACAGACCAAGTAGATGTTTTATTAGAAAGAGCTCAAATAGGAATTTTTTCAGGAGAAATTATTTTAATCTTTATATTAATCTTTATATTAATTTTAATGAGTTTAATGTTATTAGAGAATAAAAAAAGAAGAACAAAGAAAAAGAAGAAGAAACTTGAAATACCAGAGGAAGAACCTGGTTATAATTGGAGAAGAGAAAATAATCATGAAGGAGAAAGTAAATAAGTCTAAAACACCTCTTTTAAAAAAAGAGGAGATAGAAAAACGTTTAAAAGGATTAGAAGAGTGGAAGGTCTCTAAAGATAGGGATAAAATCTTTAGAAATTTTAAATTTGAAAATTTTGATAAGTCTATCTATTTTATTAATCAGGTAGCTGATTTTTGTAAAAGGATAGAACATCATCCTGCTACTATAGTTGTATCTTCAAATAAAGTAAAAATTGAACTTACCACTAAGAAGATAGGGGGTTTATCTAAAAAAGATTTTGTTTTAGCAGAGAAGATTGATTTTATATTTGGTTGGGAAGGTAAGTTTATAAATTGGCTGAGCTCTCCTAAAATTATAATTATTCTTTTAATTCTATTTTTATTAATGTTTTTGTGGCGCTATGTATTATAAATATAAGATAATAAAAAATTAATGTTAGGATCTACTGTTTCAACAAGAGGAGGTTATCACACTGGATTTAAAAGAGGTGATAAATGGGGTTGTAAAGCAATTCAAATTTATATCACTCTTTCTAGGCAGTGGAAGGTTTTAAAATTAAAAGAAGAAGAAATTAAAAAATTTAAAGAGGAATGGGAAAAGAGTTCTGTTAAAGAAGTAGTTGCTCATATTCCGTATCTTGTTAATTTAGCTTCTTCTAATGAAGAAGTTTTTAGAAAATCTAAAGATAGATTAATTACAGAAATTAAGAGAGCAAATAAGTTAGGTGTTCGTTTACTTGTTCTTCATCCTGGAAGTTATAGTGGAGATGTAAAAGAGAAAGGGATAAAAAAAGTTACTCAAACTTTAAATGATATTTTTGAAAAAGTTGATACTTCTTCTGTTAAAGTTTTAATTGAAACGATGGCAGGACAGGGGAATTCTTTAGGTTCTAGCTTTGAAGAAATAGCAGCTATATTAGATGGAGTAGATAAAAAAGAAGCAGTAGGAGTATGTTTTGATACTGCTCATGTTTTTGCTGCAGGCTATAATTTTAAAGGATATGATGGTTATAATAAGGTGATGGATGAATTTGAGAAAAATATTCCTCTTAGTAAAATTCTTGCCTTTCATCTTAATGGATCAAAAAGAAAGAAAGGATCTAAAAAGGATCGGCATGCAGGTATCGGAGAGGGTGAAATAGGAATTGAGGCTTTTCGAGCTCTTATGCGAGATAAAAGATTTAAAAAAGTTCCTAAGGTTTTAGAAATTCCAAACTTAGAAAAAAAGGCCAAAGAAAATTTAAAACTATTAAGAAATTATGAAAAATAAAATTATAATTATAATCTCTTTAATTTTAATAATTGGTTTAGCTTCTTTCTTTATCTTTAGCGACAAACAAAAAGAGAATGAAATAGATTCAAAAATAGAAGATATAAAAAAAGAAGAAGTTGTAAATTATCTTAAAAATTCTGGAATTGTTAAGACTAATCATGATGGAGAGATATTTGCTGATTATTATGAATTTGAAAAAAAAGAGAATAAGATCTTTATTTGGGCCTATATTATGGAGTATTATTTTAATAATGAATTAAAAGAAGGGAGTGGGGCTTCTCTCCCTTTGGTTTTAAATATTTCAAAAGGTGAAATTGTAAGTTATGATCAGCCAAGAGATGGAGCTCATTATGGAGAAAGTATTAAAGAAATATTTCCAAAAGGATTACATGATGAAGTTTTAGGATTTCATACTAAACACAAGCAAGACTTAGAGAACCTTATTACCTTGGTAGAAGAAAAAGCAAGAGAAGAGTTAGCTCAAGAATTTAATAAAGAAATAACAGTAGGAGAAACTAGTGTTATTGAATTAGAAGCTAATAGAACTACAGGTTATAAGTGGCATTATAGTATTGATAATGAAAATATTATTAAAGTAAAAGAAGATAATTATATTGAAGATGAGCATAAAGAAGGTATGGCTGGAGTAGGAGGAACTAGAGTAATTACTATTGAAGGATTAAAAGAAGGTATAGCTACAATTAAATTTGAATATTATAGGCCATGGGAAAAAGAGAAAGTAGAAGAGAGTAAAGAAATTAAGATAAAGGTAAAGAAACAACCTAACTATCAATTTCCAAAAGAAATAGATGCTAATTATATTTCAGTAGAGGATTGGAAGGTAAAAATAGTAGAAAATGAATCCAATTATCCTGGAAAGTTTAAAGTAATTGAAAATGGAATAACTTGCGAAGAAACTCCAGCTGAGAGTAGTTTACCAAATAGAACTTATTCTAAAGTAATTGATAATAAAAGTTATTGTATTGAAGCTAAAAGTGAAGGTGCAGCTGGTACTACTTATACAGAATATGCCTATTCAACTTTAAAAGAAAACAATTTAATTACTATTAGTTTTTTAGCTAAATATACTAGTTGTGGTAATTACCCAGAACTTAAAAGAGTTGAATGTGAAGAGGAAAGAGAAACTTTTAATCTTGATCAAGTGGTTTCTAAGGTTGTTAGTTCAAATTAAAATTGAATAAATATTATGATTATTGGTTTTAGTAGAGGGGATTTTTATAGAATGTTTCCTAAAGACGAATCTGTTGCCCTAGTTAAAAAGATTAATTCTTGGGATAATGATTTAATTAATGCAATAGAGCTTAATTGTACTTCTAAAAAATTAATTAAATATTTTTTAAAGAAGGACATTGATTTATCTTTTTTGGATTATGTTTCTGTTCATGGGCCAAGTTTATCTGATAAGAATTTAAAAGAAGTTCTTTTAAAGTTAGAAAAGATAAATAAAAAGTATGGAATAGATAATTTTGTTTTTCATGCTGAAAAGGGGGTTAATTGGGATTTAGTTAAAGATATTATTACTTCCCCTATATCTATAGAGAATATGGATAATAGGAAAAAGATTGGGAGAACTGTAGAATCAATTAAAGAAATTATAGATAAGTATGATTTTAAGTTTACATTAGATTTGCAGCATGCTTATACAAATGATAAATCTATGAAATTAGTTGATAAATTTAATAGAAAACTTGGAGATAAAATTATTGAATATCATTTAAGTGGTTTTGATTCCGAGTTTCTTCATTACCCTTTATTTAAAACTAAACAAGATGAAATAATTAATGGCATAAAGAAAGATGTTCCAATAATTATTGAAAGTACTTTTGATAAAGAAGAAGAAGCTGAAAAAGAGGTAAGGTATATAATAGGGAAGTTAAAATGAATCTGGACGAGTTTTGTTTGACAAAAATAATAGAAAATGGCAAAATAATGAAAAAGAAAAGGTTTTAACTAGAAAAAAAATAAACTATAAGCTACATTATGAGGAAAGCAAACTTAGCTTTAACTTTAATTTTTTCTATTATTTTAATTCCTTTTACAGTTCATGCTGTAGGAGTTCATCGGGTAGATGGTCATTGGAGAGATGGTACTTGGGTAGAAAGTCACTATAGAACTAATCCTGATGGGTATGAAGGGAATAATCTTGGTTCCGATGGTATTGATATGGACAATGATGGGTATGGTGCTGGAGAAGTAAATGATTTATATGATCATAACCATAACAATGTATATGATGGGCATGAATATGATTCTTATAATTATGATAGTTATAACTATGATTCTGGCTTAGACAGTTATGATACCTATAATTACGATACTGGCTATGATTCTTATGAAACTAATTATGGTGGCTATGATTCATATGATTATGATACCTATGATTCTTATGAAACTAATTATGGTAGTTATGACACCTATGATTACGACACTGGCTATGATTCTTATGAAACTAATTATGGTGGCTATAATAATTACGACTCAGGTTGGTAATTGTTAAAAGGTTATTAAAATAAAATAACTACGGAAGAAGCTTTTAAAAAGAACTCCCAGGTTTCGGGAGTTCTTTTTTTGAAAAAAGTACTAATTTGTGGCAAAATAAAGAAAGATTATGGCTAAATCCTATACGATGCATGATTTGCCAAAGTCAGAGAGACCAAGGGAGAGATTACAAAAAGTAGGAGTTGATAATCTTTCTCTTCAAGAACTATTAGCTTTGGTAATTGAAAAAGGAACAAAGGATTTAAATGTAATGTCTGTGGCTCAAAATTTATTGAGCCATTTTGGCAATTTAAAGAATATCAAAGAGGCTTCTTTAAACGAATTAAAAGAAGTGGATGGAATTGGCTTTGCTACTGCAAGTAAAATTAAAGCTGCTTTAAAACTTGGCGAAAAAGAAATAGGAGAATATAGAGAACCAGGAGAAAAGATTAAAACTACTGAAGATGTCTATAATTTACTAAAAAATGATTTTAGAGATAGAAAGAGAGAACATTTTAAAATTATTTCTTTGGATTCTAGAAATAAATTAATTGATGTTGATAATGTTTCAGTAGGAACGGTAGATGCAAGTTTAGCTCATCCTAGAGAGATATTTAGACCAGCTATTAAAAATTCTGCTGTAAATATTATTCTTTCTCATAATCATCCTTCTGGTGACCCAAAACCTTCTCAATCTGATATTAAAATAACTAAAGATATGAAAGAAGTTGGTAAATTAATTGGGATTAGGGTTTTAGATCATATAATTATTACTAATAATCAAACTTTTTCATTTAGAGATAAAAATTATATTTAAAGATTATGGCTAAAAAACAAGAAAAAATAGTTTTAGATACATTAGAAAGCTATTTATGGGAAGCAGCTAATATTTTAAGGGGAAATATTGATTCTGCGGACTATAAAAATTATATTTTTGGGTTACTTTTCTTAAAAAGACTCAACGATAGATTTGAAGAAAGAGCTGAAGAATTGATGGAAAAAGAGTCAATCCCTAAAGACGCAGCTTATAAAGACAAAGACTTTCATAATTATTTTGTACCCAAAAAAGCTAGGTGGTCCTACATTCAAAAACAAAAAAGAGATATTGGAGCCTTTTTAAATAAGGCCTTTGAACTTTTAGAAGACGAAAATGACAATATAGAAAATAAAGTATTAACTAGTACTGATTTTAATGATAAAGATAGACTTCCTGATGATGTATTAGAAGAGCTTATTGTTCATTTTTCTAAAAAAAGATTTAGAAATGAAGATTTAGCTGATCCTGATATATTTGGTAGGGCTTACGAGTATCTTATAAGACAATTTGCTGATGATGCCGGTAAAAAAGGAGGAGAGTTTTATACTCCAAGAGAGGTAGTAAAGTTATTGGTAGAAGTTTTAGATCCAAAACCAGGAATGAGAGTCTATGATCCTTGTGCCGGATCGGCAGGGATGCTTATTTATTCTGCTTTGCATATTAGAGATAAAAATGGTGGATCAATGCAAAACATTAGCCTTTTTGGTCAAGAGAAAAATATAAATACTTGGGCGATAGGGCACATGAATCTGCTTTTACATACTCTTTCTCATGCTAAACTTATGCATGGTGATACTATGAAAAACCCTATGTTTTTAGAAGATGGAGATTTAATGGTCTTTGATAGGGTAATTGCTAATCCGATGTGGAATCAAAGTAAGTGGCACAAAGACGATCTAAAAGAAGAGCAGCCCTATAACCGCTTTCCGTACGGACTACCACCTAAAAATTCTGCTGATTGGGCTTGGGTTCAGCACATGTTAGCCAGCGCCAATCAAAAAGGAAAAGTGGGAGTTGTTTTAGATAATGGAGTTTTATTTAGAAGCAGATCAGAAGGAAAGATTAGAAAAAAAGTATTAAAAGAAGACTTGATAGAAGCGGTAATAGCTTTGCCTAAAAATCTTTTCTACAACACCTCTTCACCGGGCTGCATATTAGTATTAAACAAAGACAAGCCACAAGAAAGAAAAGATAAAGCCTTATTTATCTACGCAGAAGATCAAAAACTTAGAGAGTCGGGTGTAGAAGTGTATAAAGAATTATCCAACCAAAACCAGCTAACCCAAAAAGGAGTAGAAAAAATAGTAAAGACCTACAAAAACTTTGAAGAAGAAAAACACCACTCCAGAGTAGTGAATTTAGAAGAAATAAAAGAAAATGATTACAATCTGAACGTCCCCAGATATGTAGACACAACAGAACCGGAAGAACCGGTAGATGTAAAAGAAAAAAGACAGGAACTTAAAAAATTAGAAAAAGAAAGAGAAAAGGTCGAAGAGAAGTTGGAAGGGTTTTTGGATGAGCTGGATTATTAGAGATTTAATTTTCATACAAAATGGCAGAAATTGAAAGTATAAAAATACAAAACTATAAATCAATAAAAAATTTAGAATTAATTTTGCCTAAAAATAAGCCAGTTGCTTTAATTGGAGAAAATAATGCAGGAAAAACTAATATTTTAAAGGCAATTCATTTAATTTTAGGAGAAAGGTATCCTGGTAATTTCTCTCCACAAGTTAATGATTTTTTTAAAAGACAGGAAAAAGATATTAAAATTAGTGTTAATTTTTCTGAAAACTTAGGAGCAAGTAATTTTAATAAATTAGTTTTAAAACATGATGTTGATAATTCTAAAACTGAATTAATTGCTACTATTGGATCCACAGGAGAAGAAACAAAATATATAAACAACAGTGATAGAAATAAATTAAACAGTGTTTATATTGACGCTGAAAAAAACCTAACCTATCAATTAAGCTATAAGTCAAAGTATACATTTCTTAGTAAATTGATGCGCAAATTTCATGGTGAAATAAAGCAAGATGAAGAATTATATTCTGAATTAAAAGATAATTTTGCAAAAACAAAAGAATTATTTAGGAAAGTTGAGAGGTTTGCAGATTTTAGAGAGCAGTTAAGGGGTGACTTTGATGATTTTACTGCCTCGATGCCTCATAGCTTAGAGGTTGATTTTGAAGCTTTTGATCCTACTAATTTTTTTCATGCTCTCCAGTTGCAGCCTGTAGAGAATGAGGAAGTTAGAGCTTTTGGGGAGATTGGCTCTGGAGAAAAGCAAGTTTTATCTTTATCTTTTATTTATGCATATGCAAAATCATTTCATGAAGATGTATTATTGTTAATTGAAGAACCAGAGTCAAATTTACACCCCCTTGCTCAACATTTTTTATCAGAAAAATTAAAGAACATAGCAAAAAAAGATAAGGTTCAAGTTATATTTTCAACTCATAATGCAAGTTTTATTAATTTACTTAATGTGGAGGGGTTGTCTTCGGTTTTTAAAAACGACGAGGAGGAAACTGAAATAAAGCAATTGGATAGGGATAATCTAGTAGATTATTGTAAAGATAGAGGAGCCAAAAAAGCCACAGCTGATAATATTGCAGAATTTTATGCAAACCATTCGACTAAACGGATAAAAGAAGGATTTTTTGCTTCGAAAATTATTTTAGTGGAGGGACCTTCTGAGAGCTTTTCGCTACCAATTTATCTTAAGAAAATTGGTTTAGATATTTACAAGAAGAGTATTGATGTTATATCAGCAGAAGGAAAGGATAATATAGCGAAATGGGTTAGAATATTCAGCGCTTATAATATTTCAGTTTATGTGATTTTTGACAACGATAATGAGGATGATAAAAAGTGCGAAAAAAGAAAAAACATTCTCAACTCACTCAATCTAGCTAATTTTTCAGAAGATGTTTTTGAAGAAGATAGTTTTGTCATTAAAGATAAGTATGCTGTCTTTGGTTTAGATTTTGAAAAGACTTTTAGGTCTTTATTTCCTAAATATAGAGAAAAAGAAAAGGAGGCGATTGAAAAAGGGATTAGAGGAAAAAAATTCATTGCTAAATATGCTGCCTCTAATATAGACAAAAGTAATGAAAAAGGGTGGAAGAAAATTGAACAATTAAAAGAAAAGATCGTTTCATTAAATTACCAGCCTGAAGATATTGAAGACAAATATGATAGCAATAATGAGGGTGATTTAGAAATAGATCCTGAAGATATACCTTTTTAAGTTAATAAAAATGAAAGTTAAAATAAACAAAAGATTAAGTTATTTTTATTGGTTGTAGATGTTAAAAATTTGTCAAATTAAAAGATTTCTCTTAAAAACAACTCCTTACTTTGTTTCATTTGGAGTTGGAGTATTTTTCTTTGTTTTTAGTAATAAATTCAATGAAAACTTCGAAAATTTATTTTTAAGCTTATCAGCATCATTCATATCGATTCCTTTGATATATTTATTTTATAAGCTAACTAAAAATATCTCTCAGAGGAAGTTAAATAAAGAAATATTTGATTATTCAAAAATGAAGATTGATAAAGAAATTCTATCTATCACCGAAGTTTTGTTCAAAATTATGTATCCTTATGATAAGCAAAGATTTAATCTTGATGCAATAGATAAATTTTTATCCTTCAACTTAGATGATTTGAAGGAAAATTTTAGGAATAATAAATATTTAGGATTCCAGATTTTTAAAAGATTAGATTTTACTCAAAATAGATTTCAGGAAATTTTGGAAAACCCCTTTTTATTAGATAGGCTGGCAGATCAACAAATTCAATCTATAATATTAATAATAAAAAAATTAAGAAGAATAGAAAGTTTGAGAGATAAAAATATTCATAAAAAAAATAATAAAAAAGAAAGTGATAGTTATAAAATAGTTTCCGGAAAAGAAATTAATCCAGACAATACAAAATATCCAAATCGATTACTCTTATTAAAACATATAGAAAATGATAAGCATTTTGTTCAGGATTTTGGTGATTTTAAAGAAGGCAATAAAAGTAAATTATTAAATTATTTTACTGTAAAAGAATCTTATGTAGAGGTATATGCTGAAAAAGTATTTGATGTTGTATCAGAAATTAATAAATGGATAAATATTTCTGGCGGGGAAATAATTATTGATACTAAGGAATTTAAAATTAAAAAAGGATCTATGAGAATTAAAGAGCAACAAAAACAATGAAAACTAAAGAATATAAAAAAGTCCAATTAGGTCCAAAAGAGGTTGAAGTTCCAGCAAGCTGGGAAGTAAAAAAAATGAAAGAATTGATAAATTTTAAAAATGGATATGCATTTAGTTCAAGGAATTATACTGATAAAGGAAAAATAGTTTTTAGAATGAGTAATATTGATAGACAAGGTAATTTAAATGTAAATAATGATAATATTAAACATTGCAGTGAAGAAGAATATAATAAATTACCTAATTACCATTTAGAAAAAGGAGATCTTGTAATATGTATGACAGACATGTCTCCTGAAATGGCTATTTTGGGAAGGACTACTATTATTAATAAGAATAATAGATATATATTAAATCAAAGAGTTGGAAGAATTAGAATAAAAGAAAAGGACTTAATCAGAAAAAGGTATTTACATTATTATACTAATCTAAAAGTATATTTAGATTACATGAAAGCAACTGCAACAGGAACTGCTCAATATAATACATCTACTAAAACTATAAAAAATACTAATGTTTTTTTGCCGTCCCTCTCAGAACAAGAAAAGATTGCGGAGGTTTTGTCTACTGTAGACGAGGTGATAGAAAAGACTAATCAAATTATAGAAAAGAGCAAAAAATTAAAGAAAGGATTAATACAAGATCTTTTAACGAAAGGAATTGGACATGATGAACTTAAAAAAGTCCAATTAGGTCCAAAAGAGGTTGAGGTTCCAGAAGATTGGAAAATAGAAAAAATTGGAAGTTTAGGAGAAGTGAAAGGGGGTAAAAGATTACCAAAAGGTCATAATTACTCTAAGAAAAGAACTCCATTTCCCTATTTAAGGATAGTAGATTTTAAAGATGGGACAATTCAAAAAGAGAAGTTAAAATATTTAAAAGAAAAAACTTATAAAAAGATTAACCGATATTCTATTACTTCGAATGATGTTTTTATATCAATTGTAGGTACAATTGGGTTAGCTGGAATAATACCGGATGATCTTGATGGAGCAATTTTAACTGAAAATGCTGCTAAAATATTTAATTTGAAAGAGGTTAATGGCCTGTTTTTATCTTATTATCTTAATTCATCATTGGGACAAAATGAGATAAGTAGATTTGTTATCTCAACAACACAACCAAAATTAGCACTATTTAGAATTAAAAAAATTGAAATTCCATTACCACCTCTCTCAGAACAAGAAAAGATTGCGGAGGTTTTGTCTACTGTAGATAAAAAGATTGAAAAAGAAAAAGAATATAAAGAAAAATTACAAGAGATTAAAAAAGGATTAATGCAAGATTTACTTACCGGAAAAGTAAGAGTAAATAATTTAATTAATAATTAAAAATTTATGCCTAATTCACGAGAATTAAATATGGTTGAGAAAGAAATTCTAAAAGACCTTCAAAAGATGGGTTATGAGGTGCGGGACGCTACCGATGACGACTTGGCTGATGAGAGAGAAAATCTAAAAGAGGTCGTCTTGCAAGATAGGCTAAAGCAAGCAATAAAAAGAATTAATCCTTGGATTAGTAATAGAAATATAGGTAAAGCGGTTAACGATCTTAAGAAGATAAAGTTGACCGACCCGATGCAGATTAATAAGGCGGTTCATAAAAAGCTGGTTCAACATACAACGGTAACTCAAGACTTAGGTGAGGGTAGAAAAAAGCAGACGGTTAAGTTTATTGATTACAAAAATCCGGAAAACAATGACTTTTTGGCGGTTAGACAATTTAAAGTGGCGGGAAAAGAAAATATAATTCCCGATATTGTTGTTTTTGTAAATGGTTTACCAATGGGAGTTATAGAATGCAAAAGTCCAACTATAGCTAACCCCAAACACGAAGCGGTAAATCAATTAAGGAGATATCAAAATGTAAGAAAAGTAGAAAGAGCTGAAGGGGCAGAAGAACTCTTTTATTACAATCAATTTATAGTTGGAGCCTGGAAGGAAGGGGCGGTAAGTGCTGGTTATAAAGCTCCGGAGGAGGTTTTTAAAGCTTGGAAAGATCCATATCCAGCTGATAAATCTCAAGTAAAAGAAAAGTTTGGTAAAGAAAAGATATCTAATCAAGACAAACTAATTTACTCTTTATTTAAAAAAGATAGATTTTTAGAGATGATTAGATTCTTTACTATTTTTGAGGATAGTGGACAAGGAATGGCTAAAATAATAGCTCGTTATCAGCAGTATAGAGCAGTAAAAAAAGCAATAAAAAGAATTAAAAATAGAGGAGGAGCTAAAAAACAAGGAGGAGTAATTTGGCACACCCAAGGATCGGGTAAGTCTTTTACTATGCTCTTTTTAGGACTAAAACTAAAGCAAATTAAAGATAATCCAACTTTACTTATAGTAACCGATAGAACTGCTCTGGACGATCAAATAAAATCAACCTTTGAACAGTCTGGATTTCCTAATCCAAAACAAGCTCAAAGTATAGATGATTTAAAAACAAAACTAAAAGAGGCTGCCGGGCAGACAATAACCACCTTAGTTCACAAATTTCAAGAAAAAGATGAAGAAAAAGAGTTCCCATTACTTTCTAAAGATCGAGATATTTATGTAATGACCGATGAAGCTCATAGAACTCAATACGGATTCTTAGCTGGTAATATGCGTAAAGCCTTACCTAATGCTTTTTATATTGGCTTTTCCGGAACTCCAATTGAAAAAGAGAAAAAAAGTACTAGTAGAACTTTTGGTCAGTACATAGATAAATATACAATTGATCAGTCAATAGAAGATGGAACAACTTTACCTATCTTTTATCAGAATAGAAAATCAGAAGTTTCTTTAGTGGGAGATGATCTAGATCAAATTACAGATAGATTAATGAAAGATAGGACAGAAGAAGAAAAAGAAGAGATAAGAAAGCGTTATGTAAGAGAACAAGACTTGGCTGAAGCTGAAGATGTAATAGAAAAGAAAGCCTTGGATCTTATAAATCACTTTGAAGAAAAAGTTTCTGATCCATTTAAAGCAATGGTAGTAACAGTTAGTAGGAGAGCAGCAGGAATTTACGGTAAAAAAATTAAAGAATTAAATGGCCCAGAGGCAGCAGTTATAGTATCAAGACAACATAACGATGAAGTAGAAATTAAAAATTTAATCCCAGAAACAGACGAAACTAGAGCAAAAAAAAGATTTAAAGATCCTAATGATCCGCTTAAAATCTTAATTGTTTGTGATAAATTACTTACTGGTTTTGACGCTCCGGTTGCTCAAGTTATGTATTTAGATAAACCACTTAAAGATCATAATCTTTTACAGGCTATAGCCAGAGTAAATAGACCATATGAAGATAAAAATTATGGATTAGTTATAGACTATTATGGAGTTTCAACTAACATAAAAGAGGCTTTGAATAAATTTAGTAGTCAAGATGTTCAAAGCGCAATGATTGAGTTAACTCATGATGAAAAAGTAATTTCTAAACTAGAAGCAGCTCATAGAAAAGCTACCTCTTACTTTAATGGATTTGAACTATCTAACTTAGAAAAATGTGTAGAAATTTTAGGAGACGAAGAAAAAAGATTGGAATTTAACCAAGCCTTTAAACAATTTTCTAAATATATGGATATAGTACTGCCCGAACAGGAAGCAATGGCTTATAGAGATGATCTAAAAAAATTGGGAGAGATATATCAAATGGCTAAAAATAGATATAGGGATGAATATATGGATTTAGCAGGAATTGGAAAAAAGGTTAGAGAGATGGTTAAAGATCATGTTAGATCATCAGAGATAGAGATCTTAAATCCAGAACCAATTTCAATAATGGATAGTAAAGAATTTAGTAGAGAGCTGGAAAAATTAGAATCTAATAAAGCAAAAGCAAGTGAAATGGAACATGCTGTAAAACACGAAATAAGTGTTCAAATGGATAAGGATCCCGTTTACTATAAATCACTACAAGAAAAAGTAGAAAAGTTAATTAATCAGTACAACCAAAAGAGGATAGAAGAAGAGGAAGTTATTGAAGAATTAGAAAAAGTAATAGAAGATATTAGATCTCGAGATGAAAAAGCAAAAAAGAAAGGATTTTCTTCTGAAACCGGACTATCTTTTTACAACCAAATAAATAGCATCATCGAAGGCGATTTAAGTGATAAAGAAGCAGTAAAACTTACTAAGAGTTTAATGGAAGTAATTGAAGACAAGGTGGGGGTTGTTGATTGGAAATCAAAATTAAGTGTTCAAAAAGAAATGAGAAGTCAATTAAAAATTAAACTTTATCCTCTTTTAGAAGACGAAGATACTGAATTAAATCAAGAAGATATAGATGTAATCGCTCATAAATTAGTTAAATTAGCTAGACATCACTTTTAATGAGTAGTATGAAAATAGGAAAATTTAATTTACCTTATAAAATAAAAAGATCCGATAGAAAATCGGTTGGTTTTGCAATTGGTCCTAATATGCAACTTATTGTTAAAGCTCCTCAAGAAGTTAGTGTTGGAAAAATAGAAAAATTAATTGAAAAGAAAAAACCTTGGATATTTAAAAAAATAAAAGATATTAAAAAGCAAAAACCAGCTCCACTCGATAAAGAATTTTTAAGTGGAGAAAAGCTTTTATATAAAGGGAGAAGATATAAATTGAAAGTTAATAAAGTAAAGAATGATGAAAGATTAAGCTTTGATAAAGGCATTTTTAATCTTTATTTAGAAAAATATAATAAAGAAAAAGAAAGAAGAAGTAGAGCAAAAAATATTATAAAAGATTGGTATAAAAACAGAGCTAAAAAAGAACTAAAAAAGAAGGCAAATTATTATGCAAGCAGTACGGGGTTAAGCCCAAAAGGGATTAAAATTAAAAGTTTAAATAAAAAGTGGGGCGAACATAAAAAAGGAACAATTGAACTTAATTGGCGTCTAATAATGACCCCAACTAAAGTTCAAGACTATATAATAGTTCACGAACTTACTCATCTTGAATATTCAAATCATAGTGCAAAATTTTGGAGCTTAGTAGGGGCAGTAATTCCTGATTACAAAGAAAGAAGAGAATGGCTAAAAATAAACGGAAAATTATTTAATATATAAAGTTTTATGGAAGAACAAAAAGGTAAATTATTGAAAAAATATGAAAACCTTCCAAAGGTTATTAGATGGATTATATTTCTCCCTATTAGTTTTCTTTTTTCTATTATTATCACCTTTGCAATGCGGTCTGCAGCTCAACAGGTGGGAGGGTGGGGAATTGTAGATGATATCTTTCATCCAGTTTTTGCCCAAATAGTTTTTCTTTATGGTATTTATTACACAATTCCAAAATGGAAAGTGAGAGGAGTCACATTTTTTGTCATCGTTCGGACTTTAGTGCTGTTAGCATTAATTATTCTCCCGATTTTAGTTTTTATTAGAGATGGTTATTTTCATGATTGGGAACTAATTAAAGATGCTATAGGTGAAATTTTAACATTAGTTGCTTCTTTATATTTAGTAAAAGAGATTAAATCAAAAGAACAAAATAAATTTAAATAATACCGCCTTTTTCTATGGCGGTTTTTAATTTATGAAAAATAAATTTAATTTACTTAAAAAATATTCTAGAAAGTCAATAATTTTATTTATTGTTCTTATAATACTTTTAGGAGGAATAGGATATGGGCTTGCTCAATATCAAAATATTTCAGAATTAACAGATAAAGCTCAAAAATTTAAAGAGCAAAAGCAGTATGAAAAAGCTATAGAAAAGCTCGAGTCTGCTAAGTCTAATTTATTAGTGCGAGGACTAAAAATTAAAAAAGAAGAAATTAATAATAAAATTCAAGAAAACAAAGACCTACTCCATAAAACTAAAAAACAACAAACAGAACCGGATAATTTAAATAAAAAAGAAGAAGAAAAACAACAAACAGAAAAAATTGGAAAGAAAATCGGAGGTGTGATTTCTTCTAATACCACTTTAAATCCAAAAAATAACCCTTATGTTGTTACTAAAAGTATTTTGGTTAAAAAGGGGGTTATTTTAACTATAGAGCCTGGAACTAGAATAGAATTTCAAGCTTCTCCAGAGGGAATTAATAGTAAATATAGTATAGAAGTAAAAGGAACCTTAATAGCGAAAGGAGAAGAAGATAAAAAGATTATTTTCACTAATAGAGGTTCTGGAAAGTGGGGAGGAATTTATTTTCCTGATATAGAAGACGAAAATCTTAATTTGCCACAAAAGAAAAGCAATATTAGCTATTGTGTTTTTGAAAATGGAGGAGGTAATTATAAAAATGCTCTAATTGGGAAGACTTTACTTAGTATTGGCGTGAACAACTCAATTGTAGTAGATAATAATATATTTAAATCTGCCGATAACTTTTCTTTATTAAGTAGAGCAAATTCTGAGATTACTAATAACAAGTTTTACAATAGAGTTTTTATTCAAGGGGGAGCTCCTTATTTCCATAATAATTTAGCTGGAGAAGGTTTGATAATATCTGGAAGAGGAAATGTCTGTCCTACGTTAACTAGAAACGAAATAACTAGTAACAAAAATAAGGCAGGAATTAGGTTTGATTCGGGAATGTATGGGGGAGGAGATTGTAAAGAAGGACCAGTAATTAAATACAATGATATAACTAATAATCAATACGGAGTCTGGTTTAATGACTATAGGATTATAGATAAAAAAAGACCAATTTTTGAATTTAATAATATATATGATAACGATTTTGCTGTAAAATTAGAAGAGACAAAAACGAATTTTAATTTCCCTAATAATTGGTGGGGAACTGCGGATTCTTCTGAAATAGAAACTTTAATTTACGACTATGAAGACGATTTTAATTTAAAAAATGTTAACTATTCTCCAATAATTAAAAAGAAAATTCAGGAAGCTGGAAGAAAATAAAAAAATAAATTAAAAATAAGATTTTGTTCTAACAAAATTAAGAAGAATAAAAAAAATGAAAAATAAATATGTCAGCCTCACATAGTTTTACATATAAGGAACTTTGTAAAAAAATAAAAGATGCCTATGGTGTACTTACTAAAGAAAATATAAAGAAATTTATGAGTAACTCTAACGAAACTTGTGATGAATTTAAAAACCGAATTGAACTTCTTAATAAGCTTGAAAACGGAGAAAAATTCAGTAATTATTACGAAAAGGAATTATTCCTCCGGATTATTTTAGATATAATTGGAACTTCTCGAGCCTCTGGAGCTAAAAAAGGAGAAATAAAAATAAAAAACAGAGATCTTTTTGCGAGAAAAAAAGATTTAAAAGGAGAATTTAAAGATAATGATAACTTTGTCAGTTGGAGTTTTGCTAAGTTAGTACAAGGATGGTTATCTAATAAAACTTCTCAGACCATTAAAGACTTAAGACTCCAAAGTAAGTTCAAGAATTCAAGCTGTGCTGATTTTTTAGTTAACAATGAGATTGTCGAATGTAAACGGCTTCACAAAGGGAAGTCTGGGAAAATTGAAGAAGAAGAGCTAATTAAAAAATTAGTAGATAATTTCTTAAAAGCAAATTCTCAAATTAAAAAAACTTTAAAGCAATTGGGAAAAAATAGTTACAAGACTACTATAATTTTAGACTTAAGTGTCTATAGTCAGGAAAAACATAAAGAGAAAAGAGCAATCAATCAAATTGTTTGGTACGGGTATAAAAAGAAACAAATAGAAAAAATAGCGAGAAGAGTAAAAAACTTTATGGATAACCCTCTAGCAGATCAGATTATTTTATGTTGGGATAAATTTATTTATATAAATAAAAATCCTAAAGGTATTATCCAAAATTCTATTAGATTATATAAAGATAAATGTTTAATCCTTAAAAACTATGGGTGGACTGCTTCTGGTTATAGTCTTTCCACTAGTAGTAAATATTTTGGAGACTTGAGAGTAAGTTCTCAAGCAAAATCTCTTGGAATAATTAATACTCATTATAATAATCATTCAGACAAAAAGAATTTTTGGGAAGCTAGAGATTGGCGAAAGAATAATTAATTTAAAATGAAATTATGAGCCAAAAAATAAAAGAAATCGATACTGCTATATCTGTTCTTTTTAGTAGAGGTAAAAAAATTAAAGAAGCCGCTAATCTTTTAAAAGAAAAAAATAAACTTGAAATTCCTTTTGATCTTTTAGTCTCTACTTCTCTCGAGCTGTTTTTAAAAGTAATTAGATCCTCTCAAGAAAGACAACAGTTTAAAAACAATAGCAGCGCAGACAAACATAAGGATATATTTAAAACTTTAAAGGATGAAAACCATGATATACAAGAATTAATTAAGAAGGCAAATATTAAAGAAAAATGTAATATTAAAACAAAAGAAGCCTCTTCGGGAAAAGAATGGATTATAACTTTTAACAAAAAAGACATTAGAATTAAAAAACTTGAATCTTTAAGGTACGGACTTTTAGCTAGCCATCAAGACACAGGAACATTCCCTGTTGCGGACCAAGAAGAAAAGAATGAAATTATTAAATTTTTGAAATGCGTTGAAGAAGAAGCCGAATTAAAACTTAATAAATAAAAAAATAACAGAGGGATAGAAAAAAGATAACTAGTAAAATTGAACTATTAAACTAAAGCAGTTCGAACATCGTAGGTTAAGCGGAAGACAATACCTACTAATCTAGGTATTTTTTGTTTGTTTAATCCATAAAATTAATGTAGAATACATTAATAAAAGTTAAATATTTTTAAAAATAATGAGCCTATTTGATAAAAAACTAGATGAATTAGAAAAAAGACTCCTCAAAGCAGAGGACTGTCTTTAACTTGGATCAAAAAGAAGAAAAAATTAAAGAAATAGAAAAAGCTGCTCAAAAGAAAGATTTTTGGGATGATGAAGAAAAAGCTGTAAAACAAAAAAAGAAACTGAGCTATTTTAAAGAAGACATTGAAGGATGGAAAGACATTAAAAAAAGATTTGAAGATATTAAAGAGATGAATAAATTAACTGAAAATGATGAAGAACTAGAAGAAGAACTAGAAGTAAAGATTGAAAAATTTGAAGAAGATTTAAAAGAAATTGAAACAAAAATTTATTTATCTTCTGAATATGATAATAATGATGCTGTTTTGACAATTTCTTCTGGAGCAGGGGGGAGGGATGCTGAAGATTGGGCTGCAATGCTTTTTCGAATGTATAGAAGATATTGTGATAAAAAGAACTTTAAATTTAATATATTAGAACAAAACTTTGGAGAATCAGGTGGACCTAAAGGAAGAGTTGGAATTAAAAAAGCTGTAGTAGAAATTAAAGGAAGGTATGCTTATGGTTTACTTAAAAAAGAAAGTGGAGCCCATAGATTAGTAAGAATTTCTCCTTTTTCTTCTCAAGACTTAAGACATACTTCATTTGCACTAGTAGAAGTAGTACCAAACTTAGAAAACGTAGCAAAAGATATTAAATTTGATGAAGATGAACTTACAGTTCAAACCTTTAGAGCTTCTGGTCCTGGAGGACAACATGTAAATAGAAGAGAAACAGCAGTAAGAATTATTCATGAACCAACAGGAATAAAAGTAAGCTGTCAAGCAGAAAGATCTCAAGCTAGAAACAAAGAAAAAGCTCTAAGGATGTTAAAATCTAAAATATATCAAGAAAGAAAACTTAAAAAAGAAAAAGAACTAGAAGAAGTTAAAGAAAATGTTGAAGCTGCAGAATGGGGAAATCAAATAAGATCTTATGTAATGCATCCTTATCAAATGGTAAAAGACTTAAGAACAGAAGTTGAAACTTCAAATATTGACGAAGTATTAGATGGAGAAATTGACCAATTTATTAAAGCAGAAATTAGACTACCACATCAAAAATGATTTCATTTGAAAATGTAACTAAAATTTATCATGGAAAGAAAGATGAATCTATTCCAATAGTTGCTGTAGAAGATGTTTCTTTTGAAATAGAAAGAAAAGAATTTGTTTCTATAGTAGGTAAGTCAGGAAGTGGAAAAACTACACTTTTAAAGCTTCTCTTAGCTGAACAAGAACCAACAGAAGGTAAAGTCTTTTTTAATAACAAGAATGTTCATAAATTAAGCTCTTCTGAATTACCAGATCTTAGAAGAGATATTGGAGTTGTTTTTCAAGATTACAAACTTTTATCTAAAAAGACAGCTTATGAGAATGTTGCTTATGCGATGGAAGTAATTGGGGCGGATGAAGAAGAAATAGAAAGAGATATACCAGAAGTTTTAAAAATTGTAGGATTAAGTCATAGGGCAAATCATTTTCCAGCAGAATTATCCGGAGGAGAAAAGCAGAGAGTAGCTATTGCAAGAGCTTTAATTCATAGACCCCAAGTAATTTTAGCTGATGAACCAACTGGAAACCTTGACCCTTATCATTCAGTTGATATTATTAAATTACTTAAAAAGATATATGAATTAGGTACTACAGTAATATTAGCTACTCATGATAAAAAAGTTGTTAATTCACTTGGAAAAAGAGTAATAACTCTAGAAGAAGGAAGGGTTATTAGAGATGAAGAAAAAGGAAGGTTTAGTTTTTAATAATTTTTATGCTTACAACATTTAAAAGAATAATTAAATCAGGATGGGAGAATTTTTACAGAAGCAGTACTGCTTCTGTAGCTACTGTTTTTATACTTGCAATAGTAATTTTTGTTACTAGTTCCTTATTTATAATTAAAGATGCTAGTAATTATTTAGTAGAACAAATTAAAGATAGAACCGATGTTTCAGTTTATTTAATTAAAGCTGCTCCTCGAAATAGAATATTAAATCTTAAAGAAGAAGTCTATAATTTAGATGAAGTTAGTCAGGTAGATTTTGTTTCTCAAAAAGAAGCCTATAATAGATTTGTTGAAGAACATGAAGAAGATCCTGATTTAATGGGAGCCATAGATGAAGTAGGGGGAAATCCTTTTTTGGCTTCTTTAAGTATTAGAGCAAAAGATCATGATCAATATGCACAAATTGCTCAATTTATTGAAGAGTCAGAATATTCTGATATTGTGGAAAAGATTGACTATTATCAAAGAAAACCTATTATTGAAAAGATATTTAGCTTAACTGCTACAATTAATAAGGTTGGTTTTGGAGTTGGATTAGGATTAATATTTATCTTTTTACTTGTAACCTTTAATACAATTCAACTTGCTATTTACAATTCAAATGAAGAGATATCAGTAATGAAATTGGTAGGTGCTTCCAATTGGTTTATTAGAGGTTCCTTTATAATCCAAGGAATGATTTGTGGACTTGCAGCTTCTTTAGCTAGTATGTTACTTCTATATATAACCTCTTTAGGTTTAAATGGGAAAATAGAAGGATTGTTAGGTGGATTTAGCTTGTATTCCTCCTTTTTATCTAATTTCTGGATTTTATTAGGAATTCAATTACTTCTTGGCTTAAGTTTAAGTGCCCTTTCAAGCTACATTGCAGTTAAAAGGCATCTTAATTAGTGCCGGATGGTGTAATGGTAACACGGGAGTTTCTGGTACTCCTAATTCTGGTTCGAGTCCAGATCCGGCAGCTTTTTATTAAAATTAATTTTAAATATTTATGTTTATGAATTCTATAGAAACAGTTTCAGTTATAGCATTATTACTTAATGCTTGTGTTCTTCTATTAGTTTTATATCAATCTTACTTATCAACTAAATCTTTAAAAGCTGCTCACAAAGATATGGAAGAAGAACAAAAAGAAAGACAGCTCCTTTTTCTTCCTAAATTAGAGGTTGCAATTAAAGTAAGAATGCAATTAAAAAGATGGGAAAGAGATTTAGTCCAAAAAAGGAAGAAACTTATTGAAGCAGATGAAAAGAAAAGAGGGGCTATTTTAAAAGAGATTGACCAAGAAAGTCCTCAAAAACCAAGTGATTTAAACTTATCCAAAGAAACATATCAAGAAATGCCGGGATGGCTAAGAGAAATGTGGATTTCAGGCGCAAAATACTATTTTGAGGCGGCTGAAGACCTAAACCACACCTATGACTCAACAGCTAACTTTCATGAGGCTAGAGACTGGATAAATGGACAAGGTAAAAAATCTATTGAAGCTCTTCAAATGCTTTTAAAATATACTAAAGATATGATTCCCCCTGTAATTTTACATACTCCTTCAGGCTTTGAAGACAAAGACTTTTTAAATTAATATCATTGACAAAATAGGTTCTAAGTGGTACTTTATATCTACTAAAAAGTACCTAATAATTTAATATGTCCTAAAGAAGGATCTTTTTTTAATTTATCCTAAAAGGAGGGAATTAAAATGGAAGAAGAAAAAGGGATTGGAAGAGGTAAATTTTGGGTCGTTCTAATTTTAGCTATTCTGTTAATGATATTTGGAATTACTACATTAACCGAACTTAGTAAAATCAAAGAAGAAAAAGCAGCTTTAATAGAAAGCAGAGAAGAGTTGCAAATTCAACTAGAACAAGAAAGAGCGCAAAAAGAAGAATTTGAATATAGACTAGAAAAAGCAGAAGAAAAGATTGGAAAACTAGAAAACAATTATAGTGTAACAAGAGAAGAAGTAGAAAAATATCAAAAAGATTTAAAAGAATTAGAGAAAGAAAATACAACCTTAAAAAAAGAAAAAGCAGATTTAATTGAAAAGAATAACAATCTAGAAAAGAAAGTAGAAACCCTAGAAAAGAGAAATCAAGAAAAACTAAAAGAAATAGTCAAGAGAAATCAAGAAAACGATGAATTGCAAACTCAAATTAGAAAATTAGACAAAGAAAAAGAACAAATAAAAGAGTTAAAAGAAAGGATTACAAAGATAGAAACAAATTTATTTAAAGTAAAACAAGAAAGAGAAATTTTAAATGAAAAGTTAATTACAAAAGAAAAAGAGATTAAAGGAATAAAAGAAGAAAATAATTTAATTGCTATAAAATTAAATGCAAAGATGGAAAGTCTAGAAGGACTAAGAGATGAAAATATAGAAAAGATAAATAGAATTAATACTCTTGAAGAAGAAAATGAAAATCTAAAAACAACCCTAGAAGAGAAAATAGAAAATGTAGAATTGGTAGAAAAATGGAATCAAAATTTAGTAAATGCTATTAATAAAACAGAAGATCGATTAGATGATGCAAAAGCAAAAATAAAAAGAGTAGAAGATGAAAAACAAGAATATCTAAAAAGATTAAAGTTCCAAGGAGAGCAAAATATTGAATTAGTAAAAAAATCAAAAGAGAAAACTAAACGGATTAATGAACTTGAAAAAGACTTAAAAGAGAAAGAAAACCAGCTCATAAAAACCAAAGGGGAGAAATTAAAACTAGAACTAGAAGTAAGAAATTTAAGATTTGAAGTAGAAAAACAGATATATACTGTAAAAGTAAAAAAAGGAGATACTTTATGGGACCTTTGGATAGAAAAATATAATGAAGTTCCTAGCTGGGAAACAATAATAAAGGTAGCAAAAAAGAATGAATTAAGATGGGAACAAAAAGATAATTACTTATGGGTTTTAATTTTCCCAGAACAAAAAATTAATTTAAAAATAGAATAAAGAGACTACACTAAGTAGTCTCTTTTTTTATTACTATATCAAAAAACTTGATTATGAGAGGAAAAAAGATATACTAAAAGTAAGAAAAATCATACTTTTAAATTATGAAAAACAAAGAAGAAGAAAAATTTAAAGGTCCAATGCATAATATAGAAAGCTTTGGATCAACAACTTTAGGAAAGAAAGGGCAAGTTGTCATTCCAGCCGAAATTAGAAAAAAAATGAAGTTGGAACCTGGAGATAATTTTATAGTAATACTAGCGAATAGGTCAATAGCCTTTTTACCATCTGATAAAGTTGAGGAAGTAGTTTCTGAATTAAAAAAAACAATAGATAAATTTAAAAAAATATCTAAAAAATGAAAAAAACAATCATAGTAGTTTTAATTATAGGAATTTTAGCCAGTATAGGCTTAGGCTATAAATTCTTTTTTAGTAATAATGATTCTAAATTTTCAGTAGTTGAAGCTAAATTAGATAATCTAACAGAAAAAGTTTCTGTTACTGGAAGTGTAGTTCCTTATCAAAGAGTTAAAATTGAACCTAAAGTTAACGAAGAAGTAGAACAAGTAGGGGTTCAGGTCTCTGATCAAGTACAAAAAGGAGATCTTTTAATTCAGTTAGATAGTGAAGATACTAGAATCCAAGTTAGAAAAGCTCAGTCTAGTGTCCAAAGCGTAGAAAAAGAAATAGAACTTTTAAAAACCCAACTTAAAAATGCAGAAAAAGATTTAGAACAGACTAAAGAAAACACTGCTCAAACTATTCAAAAAGCTCAGTCTTCTTTAAAGGAAGGAGAATCAAATTTAAAAGATGTAAGAGACCTAGCTGATAAGCAATTAGAACAAGCTTATGAAGACGGAAGAACAACTGCCAATACAAGCCTTCTAACTGCCCAGACAGCCCTAATAGAATTAGATGATATTGTTCAAGATTATTTTACAACTAATGACCAAATTAGTTTAAAAGTCAGAAGTAAACAAAAATCTGCTGAATCTACTATTGAGAAAGTAGAAACTTTAATTAAAGAAGGAGAAATGGCAGAAAGTAAAACAAAAACTAAAGAAGCAATATTAAAATTAGAGGATGCCTTGAAAGAAATAAAAGAAACCATAAGATACACTAGGGACGAAGCCATACAATCACCACTTTATAAAAATGATGTAAGTTCTACTGAAAAAACTACCTTAGAAACTCAAAAAGGATACGTAGAGACTGCAATATCTAATTTAATCACTGCAAAGCAAGCAATTGAATCACAAGAAATTTCTTCCAGAAAAAGTATAAATACTGCTCAATTTCAATTAAATAATGCTCAAATAAATTTAGAATCTGCTAATACTCAAAGTGAACAGAAAATAACTCAAGCTAAATCTAGAGTCGAAGAGCTAGAAGATCAGTTAGAATTAAAAAAGAGCACTCTAACTAGTGTTCAATCTAATTTAGCTCAAGCTAGAAAAAACTTAAATGATACTAGTATTAGAGCTCCAATTAGCGGGATAGTTACTCAAGTTAATATTGAAATAGGAGAATCTGCTAAACTTGGCCAAGTAATAGCAGAAATTATTCCAGAAGAAAAATACAAAATTGAAGCAGATGTTTCAGAGGTTGATATGGCAGAATTAGAGAAAGGGGACCAAGTTAATGTAGACTTTGATGCTTTTCAAGATAAAAAATTCCAAGGTAAAGTTACTAAAATTTATCCTTCTGAAATAGTTAAACAAGGTGTTATTTACTACAGAGTTGAAGTAGAACTTAATCAATACCCAGAAAAGGTAAAGTCAGGACTAACAGCTAATTTAGAAATAATTACAGATAAAAAGGATCAAACTTTAGTAGTTCCTTATGTGGCAGTAAAGAAAGATGATCAAGGACAATATGTTCAAATTATAGAAGATAATCAAATTAAAGGAAAAAGAAGAGTAGAGGTAGGATTAGAGGGAGAAACTATGATAGAAATTACAAAAGGACTAGAAGAAGGCGAGAAAGTAGCAACTTATATTGAAGAATAATGATTGAAGCAAAAAATTTACAAAAAGAATATCATACTGGATCTGTAATCACTCCAGTTTTAAGAGGGGTTAACTTTAAGATTGATAGAGGAGAATTTACGGCCATAGTAGGCTCTTCTGGATCTGGGAAATCAACCCTCTTAAATTTAATTGGTTTTTTAGACAAACCAACTAGTGGTAAGTATTATTTTGAAGAAGAAGAATTAAGCAGCCTTACTAGCGATGAAAGAGCTGAGATTAGAAACCAAAAAATTGGTTTTGTTTTTCAAAGATATAATTTACTTCCTCGAACTTCAGTTTTAGAAAATGTAATGCTACCAACAATTTACAATCCTAATTTAAATGAAGAAGAAGCGAAAGAAAAAGCTAAAGCTTTAATTGATAAAGTAGGATTAAGTCATAGATTAAAAAATCACCCTAATCAATTATCTGGAGGTGAGTCTCAAAGAGTAGCTATTGCAAGAGCTTTAATTAATGATCCTTCATTAATTTTAGCTGATGAACCAACTGGGAATTTAGGGTATGAACATACTGAACCAGTAATGGATATTTTTAATAACTTAAATAAAGAAGGACATACTGTATTACTTGTAACTCACTCTAAAGAGATTGCTTCTTATGCTTCTCGAATTTTACATCTTGATAAAGGGATTATTAGAGAAAGGCCCCCAGAGGATATTAACCATACTTTAGGGAAAAGTAGAAAATGATTAGTAATTTTATTTCCTTACTTAAAAATTCTTGGAAAGATTTGACCGCAAACAAGTTGCGGTCCTTTTTAACTATGCTTGGAATTATTATTGGAATCGCATCAGTAATATTGGTAATAGCAATTGGGGCAGGGGCTCAACAATTGATAGTTTCTCAAGTTAGTAAAATAGGAACTAATTTAGTTGGAGTTTTACCAGGAGAAAGTGATGAAACAGGAATTCCTGCTAGTGCTTTCGGGATGACCATTACAAGCTTAAAAAGAGCAGATGCAACAGCTATTGGTAACATTCCTCATGTAGAAGCAGTTACTCCTTATGTAAATGGCAGAGACTCAGTTAGCTTTGAAGCAGAAAATCAAATGTATGATTATGTTGGAGTGAACTCTGATTATATTAATGTAGAACAGACTAATTTAGAAAAAGGAAGATTTTTTAGAAAAGACGATATAGAAAGTTATTCTAGAGTGGCTGTTTTAGGTAATAAAGTGGAAGAAGAGTTATTTAAAGAAATTGACCCAATCGGAAAAAAGATTTCTATTGGAAGTCAAAAATTTACTGTTATTGGTGTTTTAGAAAAAAGAGGAAGTACCCTTTTTGGGCAATTAGATTCTCAAATCTTTGTTCCAGTTACCACTGCTCAAAAAAGATTACTTGGAATAGACTACATAAACTATCTTAGAGCTAAAGTTGATAAAGCAGAAAATGAAGGAAGAGTAAGAGAAGAGATTACTATTTTACTTCGCCATTGTCATAATATTACAGATGAAGGTAAGGATGATTTCTCAGTTAGAAGTATGTCTCAATTATTAAGCATTTTAAAAGGGGTTACTGGAGCTATTCAGGCGTTTTTAATATTAGTAGTGGCTATTTCTTTAATTGTAGGTGGAATTGGTATTGCAAACGTAATACTAAGTTCTGTTTCAAACAGAATAAGAGAGATAGGACTGCGGAAAGCAATTGGAGCTAAGGATAGAGATATATTAATTCAATTTTTAATTGAAAGCGGACTACTTTCTTTTATGGGAGGAGTTATTGGTATTATTTTAGGAGTATCTTTTGGTTACTTAATTTCTTATTTAATAAGGTATTTTACTGGGTTTGAATGGTATTTTGTAATAAGTTTATGGCAAATAGCAGGAGCAGTTCTTATCTCTATTTTAGTAGGGGCTTTAGCCGGAGTTTATCCAGCTTATAAAGCTTCTAAATTAGATCCAATTGATGCTTTACATTATGAATAATTATATCATCATTTTTGATAAAATAATGAACAATTATGAATCTTAAAGATGCAGCTAAAATTGGATATTCTAATTTTAAAAAACACAAAGTAAGAACCTTACTTTCTGTTTTAGGTATTGTTGTTGGAATTTTATCTGTTACCTTGATTGTTTCTTTAGGGCAAGGAGTAAAAGGCTATATTACCTCTGAAGTGAATCAATTTGGAAGTGATATTATTGATATTGCAATAAAAATACCTGGCAAAGGAAATATTGGAACTGTAACTTCAATGGCTCAAGGAATAACTATTACAAGTTTAAAAAGTGAAGACTTTGAAGCAATGGAAAGATTTGATTTTGTGGTAACACAAGCTAGTTATAATGCCAGTCAAGTCTGGGCTTCTTATAGGAATAATGAAAATCGGTCTTTTTTAATAGCAAGTGGAGCTAATTATCTTGAAGTTGATAAACAAGCTAAAGTTGAGAAAGGAAGGTTTTTTACTGAAGCGGAAGATAAAGGAGTAAAAAAAGTAGCAGTTATAGGGAGCAACACTAAAGAAGAATTATTTGGTAATGAAGAAGCAATTGGTAAAAATATTAAAATTAAAGGAAGAAGTTTTAGAGTTATTGGAGTTATGCAAGAAAGAGGACAGGTAGGTGGTTTTAATTTTGATAATTTAATTGGAATACCTTTAAAAACTGGGCAAAAATTAATTATGGGAATCGATCATGTAACAGAAGGCTTAGTAAAGGTAAAACCAGGAACAGATATGGATTTAGCAGTAAGTAGGATAGAATCTTTGCTTCGAAGAAGGCATGATATAACTGATCCAGATAAAGATGATTTTCAAGTAATTTCAATGGAAGAAGCAGCTGAAATTGCAAGTACTGTTACTAATGCTTTAAATATTTTATTAATCTTATTAGCTAGCATTTCTTTACTTGTAGGGGGAATTGGTGTAATGAATACTATGCTTGTTTCAATGTCAGAAAGAATAAGAGAGATTGGTTTACGTAAAGCTTTTGGGGGTAAAGATAAAGACATATTAAATCAATTTTTAGTGGAGTCTGTTTTGTTAACTACTATTGGAGGATCAATTGGAATTTTCTTAGGATTTGGATTTACTTTACTAGCTTCTTTTATAGCTTATTATTTTGGAGCAGGTTGGGCAATTACTTTCCCTGTCGGAGGGTTTTTAATTGCACTTTTAGTATCTATTTTAACAGGATTAATTTTTGGAATTTATCCTGCTAAAAAAGCTTCTCAATTGGATCCAATTGAGGCAATTAGAGAAGAATAAATAAAAAAATATTATGAATAAAACAATATTAATAGCTTTATTAATATTGGCGATAGTAATTATTTTTAGTGGAGTTGTTTTTCTTTATTTAAACTTAGGAGAGCTTCCTTTAGCAGATATTAATTTTAATCTTGAAAAAGAAGAAAAAGAGATAAGCTATGAAGTTTCTTTAAAAGAAGATACCTTAAGGAATGATAATTATGAGATAAGTTTTAAAAAAATTGAAAGTAATTCTTTAGGGGGAGAAACAGTTAATAGTTTTATTGAAAACGAGATAAAAGATTTTAAAGATAAAGCTAATAGTAAAGTACCAAATTTAAGAGAAAATAATTTTGAGCACAAGTATATTATGGATATAGGCTAGAAAGTTTATCAAACAGAAGATTATCTTTCCTATATTCTAAATATTGGAAAGTATACAGGAGGAGCAAATATGAATCAAATTATTAAGAACTTTACTTTTGATAAAAGAAAAAATAAAGAAATAAAACTTTCAGAAATTATCTTACCAAATAAACAAGATGAATTTATAAAAAAAGTAAGAACAGCCTTAAAAGAAGAAGATACTTTTCCTGGAGTAGAAGAGAGTTTTTATTTTTCTGATATTCATTCCTTTTATTTTACAGAGAATAAGATAAATATACTTTTTTCAAAATATGAAGTTGCCCCTGGGGCAGCTGGTATAATTGAGATTAGTATAAATAGGAATAATTTAGTAAAATAAAAATATGAAAAAGAAAGTTGTAGTTAATGACAAAATGCAGACTAATTATGTTTATTACCGAACTGAACCTTCGGGAAGGAATTTTGATCCGGAATTTAATCCTGATTTAACTCCAAAAGAAATGTTAGAATTAGGTGTTTTTGGTGGAAAGTATATGACAGACTGTAAAGATGAATTTCCAGATAGTTGGTATGGAAATGCTAAATTAAACCCAAAGAAGCAAGATCCAGAATTAAATTTTTTTAAAATTAATGCAAGTCAACCTTTATCAGTGTGGAGAGAAAAAGGATGGATAAATGAAGAGCACGATCCAAGAGGTTGGTTTCAATGGTACTGCAGGTATTACAGAGGAAGACGGTTAGAGAAAGAGGATCAAAGGCAAATTAAAAGATGGAAAGCAATGAAAAGACATGTAGCTCAAGTTGAAAAGAATTGCAAAAAAGGCAATCTTGATTGTAGAAAAAAACAAAGACAAGCCCTTTTACATTGGGCTTATGATTCAAGAAAATTATGAAAGGAATTAAAATTTATTTAAAAGGTGTACTTATATTAATAGGAGCTATCTTAATTAATTTAGGAGCTAAGTATTTTGGAATTTTAACCTGGTATGATTTTTTAAAAATTGGATTCAGGAATTTAAATATTTTAGATTACATTTTCCTTTTTCTTTTTTATCCTTTCTCTTTAGGATTAATAGCTTATTTATCTAATAAGGCAATAAAAGAAAAACTTTGACAAAACAATTATTTTATATATAATGATGAACAAGGAGGTGTTTTTAAATGTCTAAGGATCCTGAAGAAGCTTATTACGAAGGAAAGATTGATGGAAAAAAAGCAAAGGAAATAGACACAATAAATCGGGTTTTTTTACAGACAGGATATCATCCCCCAAAAGGCAAAGTAGCTAAAAAAATGTATAAAAAAGGATTTGAAGAAGGAAAGAAAAGCTAGCCAAAAATCAAAAAGCCCCACTCTAAAAGGTGGGGTTATTTTTTTTGGAAAAAAAAGGAGAATTATCCTTTTTTATTATCTCTACCTTCGTATTCTTTAACTAGTTTTTTGACTTCTTGCGATCTATTTTTAGGTGCAATAAAAGTTACATCATTAGTTTCAATAACAGTAATGTCTTTAAGGCCAAGACAGGCAATTGTTTTATTCTTTCCTAAAACTAGAGAATTTTCTACGTCATGAGCTAAAATATCTCCTTTTAAAACATTACCTTTTTTATCTTTATCTTTCATTTGATAAAAAGATTTCCAACAACCAATATCATTCCATTCAAACTCAGAAGGTATTGTTGCTATTTTATCTGATTTTTCTATAACTGCTTTATCTATAGGAGCAGACTTAAGTTTTTCAAAATTATTAATATTATTGTAAATTTCACTTGCCTTTTCTTTAAACTCTTCCAGCATAAGATTAATAGGGAATAAAAACATCCCTGAATTCCATAAATAATTACCAGAAGCAATAAATTGCTCTGCTTTTTCTAGGCAAGGTTTTTCAGTAAACTCCTCCACTTTATAACATGAAGTATCTTTAATTTTATTTTCCCCCTTTGTAATATATCCATATCCTGTTTCAGGAGAATTTGGCCTTACTCCAAAAGTAACAATGTATGATAAAGAAGCTCCTTTTTTAGCTTCCTCTACTGTTTTAATAAATTTTTCATTTGGGAAGATATAATGATCTGAAGGGCAAATAAAAATTAGTTCATTTTTTTCTGTTTTTTCTTTTAATTCATTTAAAGCAAATAAAATAGCAGGACCAGTATTTTTTGCAAAAGGTTCTACAAGAATATTTTCTTTCTCAATATTAGTATCTTTAATTTCTTCCTCTACAAATGAAACGTATTTTTCATTTGTAGATATAAAAATATTCTCTGCTTTTTCAATCAAAAGAGATCTTTCTATTGTTTGCTTAAAAAAGGATTTATTTTCTAATCGGAGGAATTGTTTTGGAGACTCTTTTCTTGAAATAGGCCATAATCTTGAGCCTCTTCCTCCGGCTAGGATTATTATTTTCATAATTTTATTCTTTTGAGAATGATTTCATTAACTTTTCAAATGATACTGTTGCTACTCCTACTACAGAGTCAGCACCACCATAATACATATATAACTTATCATCTTTTAAGACTATTCCTCCTGGAAAAACTACATTATCAACTTGTCCTCTTTTTTCATATGGCATTCTTGGTTCAAAAATTGGAGCTCTAGTTCTTGCTATTACTTTTCTAGGATCATCTAAATCAAGTAGAACTGCACCAACTCTATAATATCTGCTGGTTTCAGAAACCCCATGATATAACAAGAGCCAACCCTTTTTAGTTTTAATAGGAGATGCAGCTGCACCTATTTTTTCAGAATCCCAGTTTCCTTTTCTTGGTTCAAAAAGAATATGTCCTCCGATCCAATTCCCTTTTAATGAATCTAAATCTGAAGCAAAATCTATCCAGACATCTTTATCATCTGGGCGGTGTAAAAAGACATATTTATCATCCATTTTTTCAGGGAAAATAACACAATCTTTATTAGTGGTATTAGGAGAAGTAATTAATTTTGGTTCCTCCCATTTATCCCAATTGTGATTTAGAAAATTATCAATACTTATAGAAGTTAAAGCTACTCTTGGAGTTATTCCATTAAAAGCAGTATAAGTAACATAAATATCATCTTCTATTATTACTGCTCTAGGGTCTTCACATCCTGAGAAAGTTCCTTTTTTGGGATGTTTTTCAAATTCCATTCTAGGCTTATAAATTGGGTCATCTAATTTTTTATCAATATTGAGTCCATCTTTTGTTTCTGCATATCCAAAATAGGAAACATTTTCTTTTGACATTGCCCTATAAAGAAGATAAATTTTATCTTTAATTTTAATAGCAGTTGGATTAAAAGCTGCTTTATTCTCCCAGTTATGATTTAGGTTTGGAGTAATTATTGGATTTTTTTCATAACGTTTAAACCAAACAATTCTTTCTCCAGATCTTTTAAGATCTTTAGCAAATTCTTGGAAAGGAATTTTTGCACCACACACTCTAGTATCAGCAGCCCCATAGTATAGATAAATGTAATCATCTTTTTGAATAGCTCCAGAAGGAAAAATAATATTAGAAACATTCCCTTCAATTTCATGGTCCTGTTTTGGAGTTAAGAGAGGATCATTTGTCCTGCCAATTATTTGGGAAGGATCTTCTAGGTCAAGCAAAACAGCTTCAATTCCAAATACAGTTGGTTTAGAAGAATGATAATTTAAAATATGAGCATAAAATAGAATCCAACCGTATTTTGTTTTAATAGGGGGAGCTCCTATTTCAGCTAAATGTTTACTCCCTTGTTTTAATGGTAAAATATATTCATGGAGAGAGTTATACCATTTATCCCAATATTCAGAGTCTCTAATATCTTCTTCTTTATCAAAAAAAGCAATTGCGTTTTTTGCAGGAGGGGAATCAGTATTAACTGATAAAGCTGCTACGTATTTACCATTTATCTTTTCTGGGAAAAGAACCATTGCTTTTGAATTAAAATTAGTTACAAGATGTTTCTCAAAATTTTTGAAATCTTTTGTTATAGCCATTCCTACTTTTATTCCATCTGCACTAAAAGGATATTTTGAAAGTGCAGTGTAGAAGATATAGTATTTATCACCTATTTTTGTAATTCTAGGGTCTTCACACCCAAATTTCTCCCATTCCTTTTTGGGCTTAATTAATTGTTCTCTTTTATTAAAATGGATACCATCTTCACTTACTGCATGCCCAATAGAAGAAACCCTTAATTCTTTTCCTTCTATTTTTTTCTTTTCAGATTCTGCTCTGTAAAGAAGATGGATTTTACCATCTTTTTTAAAAGGACAGCCATTGAAAGTTGAGTAGTCTTCCCATTTTTTACCTGAATCAGGAGAGACGAGAGGATTTTCTTTAAATCGTTGTACTAATGCCATATTATTTTAAAATCTTTTTAAAAAATTTAAATTTAGGTTTTTTTGTTTTTTTCTCTACTAAATTATTTAATAATTTATCGAGCTCAATAGTGGCAACACATATTACTGAGTCAGCTCCTCCATAATAAACAAATAATTTATTGTCTATTACATTTGCTCCACAACTATAAATTATTCCAGGTTTAAAACCATTCTTTTCAAAATAAGAATTCGGTTCTAGGAGGGGCTCTTTAGCTCTATATAAAACTTTTTCAGGATCAGAAGAGTCTAAAATCATAGCTCCTATCTTATAGTCGCTTTGATCTTCTTTATCAAAGGCATGATACAAAACTAACCAACCATATTTTGTTTTAACAGGAGGGGGTCCAACTCCTTTTACATAACCTTCCCATCCTTCTTCAATCTCAGTAGGGGAATAATGGCTATTTAGATATTCATCTTTGTCAAAATTAAGAGAATCACGATATTCTACTGATATCTCCGGAGATATACTATGCAAGATTGCATATTTCCCATTTATCTTCTCTGGGAAAAGAACCCAATTTTTATTAATTTCATCAGGGGGAGAAATGAAAATAGGATCTTCCCATTTATCCCAATTTTTATTTAAGAAATCTTCTTCACTTATAGAGGTTAGGGTCATTCTGAGAAGATTCCATCCATTAAAAGTAGTATGAGTCATATAAATTTTATTTCCCATCTTTATTAACCTAGGATCTTCGCAACCTCCAAAGCTTCCTCCAGAGGAATAATTAATAGACTTATTAAACTTAATTCCAGCATCAATAATTTCCTCTTTTTTAAAAACGTAAGCTGCTTCATCGGAACGATCTGTAATATTAATACCGTCTTTGCTTGAAGCATATCCTAAAACAGAAAGACCTTGATCTCCTATTGCACGGTATAAAAAATGCACTCTATTTTCTAAATAAAGACTAGCAGCATTAAAGGTTTGTTTTGATTCCCAACCTTTATCAGGCCGTGGAGCAATAATTGGATTTTTAGAAGATCTTTTTAATTTTGAAACCTTCTTTTCCTTTTTAAAAAGTCTCTTTAGTAGAAAAAAAAATCTTTTTAAAATTTTTTTCTTTTTCATAAAACCAAATATATTTTTTTAATCTCTCATTTCTATACATTTTAGCATTAATTTTGAATAACTTAAAATAAAGTTAGTAAAAAAAAGAGCAATCTTTTCATGATTGCTCTTTACTTTGTTGCTTTTTATATTTTTTAATGTACGGAAAGAGTTCTTCTAAGGTGGGATTACTTTTTATTCCTACTAATTTTTCTTTTAGTAGGATAAAATTAAATTCCTTTGCTAATATCTTTTTAATAAAACTTTCTTCTTGTCTTATAAAGGCCGCAAAGCCTAGTCTTTCTGGGTTTTCTTTGTATTTTTCTAGGGCAGGACAACCTTTAATACCTCCTTCTTCTGTGATTTCTATTTTTTTATTAGAATTGCATTTAGTACAGTTACTAAGTAGAAAGAAAACTTCTTTTCGGTCTAAGGATCTTACACCATCTTTTGCAACTACATCAAGATAAACAAAATAATCATCTTTCAGCCGAGAAAAAGGGCACTTAATTAAAATATTTTCCATTATAATTCCTCCTTCTGAGTTAAATCTAACACAATTTTCTTTAAAATCAAGAAAACCTTTTTAAATATAGAAAAGATTGATAGACTTAATGTAAGAAAATAATCAAAAAATATTATGGTAAAATTTATTATTTCAACAAATAAAAGGTATGAATTAATAGACATTACAGATAAAGTTGAAGAAAGTCTCCAAGAAAGTAAAAAAGAGGAAGGAATAGTTACAATTTTTGTTCCTCATTCAACTGCTGCTGTATTATTAACTGAAAATGAAACTAATCTAAAAAAAGATTGGGTAAATTTTTTAAAAGATAAAGTAAAAGGATATAACTTTAATCATAATAAAATTGACAACAATGCAGACTCTCATATTCTCTCTGGATTGATTGGGCAAACAAAAGTTATTCCATTTGAAAATGGAAAACTAGAAAGAGGAACTTGGCAACAAATTTTTCTAGTTGAACTAGATGGACCAAGAAAAAGAAAGCTAAATGTTAAAATAATTTAATGGATGAAGAATTTTTTAAAAAAGAAGAGCTAGAAGAATTTGGAGATGTAGAAAAAGAAACTCCTTTATGGAAAAAGATAGTATGGCGTTTTGTTATAATTTTAGTTTCTCTAGTAGTTATAGCAGGATTATTCTATATTTCAGGATTCAGACAATATTTCTTCTATAGAAAAACTCCAAGTAATGTACAAGTTCAAGAAATGGAGAGTATTTTAAATGAAGAAACTATTACAGTACCAGTAATAGCTAGAATTTTAAGGGCAGAGAATTCATCTGATGGCTCTACAAGAAACAAAGAAAATATTAGAAAATTAGTAAGTAAAACTAATAAAATATGGGCTCAAGCTGATGTAGAACTTAAGCCTGAAAAAATAGATATTATTTTAATGAACCAAGAAGAGATTAATCAATTCTCAGACTCCCCTTATAAATTTACTCAAGAACTTGAAAGTTTTAATGAGGATTTAGTTAATGTATTTTTTATAGGTAACTTAGAAGGACCAAGCGGCTTAGCTTATATGGGAACTGGTAAAATTTTAGTAGCAGACTATACGACTTCAGATGATTATTTAGTCTTTGCTCATGAAATTGGTCATGTATTTAGTTTAAACCATACAGATTCTTCTTATAATGCTTTAATGGATTCTGAAGCTAAAGGTCCTGTCTTATCTGAAGCAGAGATAAAACAGGCGAGGGAAACTGCAAAAGACTTTTCTAACTAAGATTAATATTATGGGAAAAAGAGTTAAAAAAGATTTTTTTGTAAAACCTACTATTAAGGTGGGAAAAGAATTATTAGGTAAATATTTAGTAAGAAAGATAGATAACAAGAAAAAGAGAAGAGGTAAAATTGTAGAAACTGAAATATACAAAGGGCCAGAAGACAAAGCAGCACATACTTGTAATGGTAAAACAGAAAGGAATAAAGCAGTATGGAAAAGAGGAGGATTACTTTATATTTATCTAATTTATGGAATGCACTGGATGCTTAATATTTCAACTTTTAAAAAAGACACTCCAGAATGCGTTTTAATTAGAGCAATTGATTCAGAAGATACTTCTTTTGAAAGAACTAATGGGCCAGGTAAATTAACAAAATATTTCAAAATAAATAAAAAATTATATGGAGAAGATCTTACTACTAGTAAAAAGATTTGGTTAGAAGAAGGAGAAAAAGAAAAAATAGAAAAAAGTCCAAGAATTAATATTGATTATGCTGGGAATAAATGGGCGAGTAAAAAATGGCGCTTTTTTATTAAAAAATATGAAGACAAACTACCTAAACCTTAGTTTTTTGTTATAATTAAGTATTAACTAATTAAAAAAATATTATGACAAAACTAAAACAAATTTATAAATGTAATATTTGTGGTAATATTGTAGAAGTTGTTCACACTGGACAAGGACAACTTGTTTGTTGTGGAGAACCAATGGAGCTACAAGAAGAAACTTTTAAAAATGAAGGACATGAAAAACATCTTCCAGTAATTGAAAAAACAGATAATGGAGTAAAAGTTAAAATAGGATCTAATCCTCATCCAATGATGGAAAAGCATCATATTGAATGGATAGAACTAATAAATGGAGATCAATATTATAGAAAGTTTTTAACTCCTGAAGATAAACCTGAAGCTGTATTTGAAATTAATAACAAAGAAAAGGTCGAAGCAAGAACTTATTGTAATATACATGGACTATGGTTGTTAAAAAATTAAAAATTAATTATTTTTTGATTCCGATTATTACTGTTTTGGTTTCCTATACTGGAAGTATTTTTACCTCCATGGGAATTAATTCTGGTTGGTATGAATTAATTAATAAACCAACTTGGACTCCTCCCGGATCAATAATTGGAATAGTTTGGACAATTATATTTATTTTATCTACTATCTCTGCTTTAATTGTTTGGAATAAATTAGAAAGAGATAAAAGATTTTGGAGAATAATTTATCTATTCCTACTGAATGCTGGATTAAATATTTTTTGGAGCTTCTTATTTTTTGCTCAAGGCTTGATTGGTTTGGCTGTGTTTGAAGCAATCCTTCTTTCATTAACTGTATTTATTTTAATTTACCTTATTTGGTCAAAGTCTAAATTGGCTGCACTTCTTTTGGTTCCTTATGTTTTATGGGGGAGTTTTGCTTCCTTTTTAACTTATAGTGTTTGGATTCTAAATTAATATAAAAAATGGAAGAAATTAAAAAACAACTTCAAAAACAAGAAAAAAAGATAAATGATATTCAAAAATCAGTTGACTTAATAAAAAAGATCTTTATCTTCATAGTTATATTTCAAGTTATTACATTCCTTTTACCATTAATTGGATTAGCTTTTGTAATACCAAAATTCTTAAATATATATAGTGGAGGATTAATCTAAAAGAAAAAAAGCGCTGTTTTTTCAGCGCTTTTTTAATTTTGATTGTCTTTTAAAGAACTCTTTATTTTTTCTAGCTCTAAGTCTTTTAATTTAAACCTTTTTCCAGAGGGTGTTCCATAAGTAACACATTTTTTTGTAAAATATCTTATTGCAGAATTTCTATCTTCTCCTATGAGCTTTACTTCTTTAACATTTTTTAAAGCTACATCAATCATAACAGGTCCTGTAAAAATAACTGGGACAGAAGGGAAGAACATACAGACAACTGAATTACCATTAATTTCATTAATTCCCATAGCTAAACCATGAAAGTATAGTTTAATATTGAAGGCTTCTAACACAAATACAGCTGGAATTCCTTGCTTTGCAAAATCTTCCTCTTTATTAAATATTATATTTAAAAGAGGAATTGGGGCAACTATCCTTCCTATAAATTTTCCTAGTTTTCCATCAGTTAAGAGACCAATAATAAAAGGTACTATAAAAAATACTATTAAAAAGGGTAGACCCCAGAAAATGTATTCTTTTGGAATAACAAAAGCCAATAAAACTTCTAATATTTGCGTAAGATCTATTAAGCTATAAATAAGAACAGTTACAACAATAATAATGATCGTAGCTAATAAACCCTTCTTCCACAACTGGAAGAGAAACATTTTCTACACCTCCTTTTTAGTTTTATTAATTTAAATTAGCACTTTAAAAGCCCAAGTTCAAATTTAGTACTGATATTGTTGGCTTGGAACTTGAGAGTTTTCTAATTGTTGTTGAAATATACTACTTCCTTGATTCATTAATTCTTTGAGGGTAATGAAGTTTTCTGGAACATTTATCTCAAAATCTTTATTAAAATCAGAAAAAGTAATTTCTAAAGATAAAGAGTTTATATTAGAGCTCGTAGCATTTTCTATTTCAGAATCAGTTTTTAATTTATAGATATTATAATCTTTACTTCCAATCCAAATTTCTCCACTTAAACCTTTCATTTGGTCAAAAGTTTGATTTAATTCAGTAGTATTTAATTGAGAATTTGAACTAACTTCCTTCATTATGTCTTTAATTACTTCTTTTGCTTTTTCATTATCTAATTCAACTAAATAGTGATAGCAATCATTTCCATTTACTTCTTCATCTTTATATTCTTTTTTAATGATAAATAATTTATCAAGTTTTTTTGTAATTTCTTTTTCAATATTTTCTATATTTTGATCTTCTATGGTGCTCTCTGTAGAGCTAGTGCTAAAAGCTATCCATTCATCTTTAATAGAATCGGAACTGAGGCCAAACATTTGTAGGTAAGGGGATAATACAGCAGGAAAAGTATTAATTTTTAGAAAAAATTGTTTTTCTTTTGTGATAAAATCTACCTCTCCATTCATTGTTATTCCTTCAGTAGAAAATTCTACTTCAGTTGAGCCTTCCATCTTTGTTTTCTCAGAATCTTTTCCAGAATAATTATAATCTATAACAAAAGCTAATTTCTGGGTTTCTCCTTCTAGACTACCAGTAATTTTAGAATTAAAACTTTTAATATTTTTTAAATTTTCTCCAGCCTTTTGAATTATCTTTTCAGGGCTTGGTTTAAAAGGATTCCAAGATGGATTATAAATTTTAGTAGACAATAATCCGATTGCTACTATTGCTATAACTAAAAAAGCTATTCCAATTGCTTTGCCGATATTCATAATTTTATTTATTATTTGTTTTTTTAACCTTTTTATATAATAAACATTTAATTTAATATTGTAAAAAAAAATGAATGTGATAGTTTTAAAACAAGATGAAAAAAGTTCAATTAATGAGCCCAATTAAAAACTGGACTTCACTTGAGGCTTGTAAAGAATATGCTGATGCAGTCTATTTTTCAGCTTCAAGTATGAGTTTAAGAGCTGGAGCTAATAATATAACTTTAGATGAGTTAGGTGATTTTGTTAATGAATGTCATAAAAACAAGATTAAGGCTTATCTAACTGTAAATTCAGTTGTTTATAATCAAGATATTGAAAAAGTAGAAGAAGTTTTAAAAAGGGCAAAAGAAACTAAGGTTGATGCAGTAATTGTTTGGGACCCAGCTACAATAGAAATAGCTAAAGAAATTGGAATAGATTTTTTTATATCAACTCAAGCTAATGTTTCAAATTACAGAGCAGCAGAGTTTTACAAAAATATTGGAGCTAAAAGAGTAATTTTAGCTAGAGAAATGACCTTAGATCAAATTAAAGAATTAAAAGGAAAAACAGATATAGAGATAGAAACATTTATTCATGGAGCTATGTGTTTGGCAATTTCTGGAAGATGCATATTATCAGCTTATTTTGAAAATAATTCAGCTAATAAAGGAGCCTGTCATCAACTTTGCAGAAGGAAATGGAAGCTAGTTGATGATGGAGGAAATGCAATAGAAACAGATGGAAAATATTTTCTTAATCCTAAAGATATTTGTATGATTAAATACATTCCAGAATTAATAGAAGCAGGAATTGATGCTTTTAAGATAGAGGGGAGACAGAGGGATCCAAACTATATTGAAACAACAGCAAAGTATTATAGGAAAGCAATAGAAGCTTATTATGATGGCAGTTTTACAAAAGAAAAAGCTCAAGAATGGAAAAAAGAATTAAAGAAGGTTTATAATAGAGGATTTTCTACAGGTTTCTATTTTGGAGAACCAGGACCAAGAGGAATTAATTTTGAAAACTCTGGGAGCGCTGCTACTACAAAAAGGAAAGAAATAGGCACAGTTATACATTATTACCCAAAATCAGAAGCAGCTGCTGTTGAATTAAAGCATAATAGTTTGGAAATTGGCCAAACGATTACAATAGAAGGTGAGAATACTTATTTAAAACAAAAAGTTGATTCTATTCAGCTAAATGGCAAAGATATTCAAAAAGCAGAGAAAGGAAGTGAAATAGGGATTAAAACCAAAAAGAGAGTAAGAGAAAATGATAAGGTTTTTCTAATTATTGATTAACCTTCTTTTTATTTTAAAATTATTCTTCTTTGTGCTACTATAGAAAAAGATTAATAAAGGAAATAGAGTTTAAATATTAAGAAAAAAGGAAGTTATTATGGTTAAAAAGAAAAAGAAAAACAAGAAAAAAAAGAAGAAAAAAAGTTCTACTAAAAAAGTAAAAAAGACTAAGATAAAAGTTATTGGAATTGGAGGAGGAGGGAGTTCAATTGTTTCAGAAATTGCTCCTAATATTAGAAAAGCTACTTTTTTAGCTGCTAATACTGATGAGCAAGCTTTAGAAAACGTACCAAAAGGAGTTAAAACTTTTTCTTTTGGTGATAAGTTTACTAAAGGTTTGGGTTCTGGGATGAATCCAGATCTAGCCCGTAAAGCAGCAGATGAAAATAAAGAAAAAATAAAAAAAGAATTAGAGGGGCAAGATCTTTGTATTATTGTTGCTTGTCTTGGAGGAGGAACAGGATCTGGAGCAGCTCCTGTTTTTGCTAGAATTTCAGAAGAATTAGGGAACTTAACGTATGCAATTTTTACTCTTCCATTTGAGTTTGAAGGAGCTAAAAAGATGCAGATTGCTAGGAATGCTTTAGAAAGCACTAAGCCTCATCTTAATGCACTATCCGTTATTCCAAATGAAAGAATCTTCCAAATTATTGATAAAACTACACCCCTTAAAGAAGCTTTTTCAATGATTAATAATAATTTAAGTAATAGCTTGGAAGGATTGATTGAAATGATCTATAAAACAGGGTTGATTAATATTGATTTTGCAGATCTTAGAAAAGTATTAGAATCAAGAGGGAATTATTCTTATCTAAATTCAATTGAGATTAAAAAAGATGAAAAATCAACTGAAACTTTAATCAAAGAGGCAATAAATAATCCCCTTTATCCTTATGGAATTGAAAAAGCAAAAGGAATTTTAATAAATATTGTTGGAGGAATGGGATTAGCTTTATCTGAAGTAAATCATATTTCTCAATCATTTTCTGACTTAGTAAATGATGAAGCAAAAATTATTTTTGGTTTTTGGCCAAAAAGAAAATATAAGGGCAAAATCAAAGTAAGCCTTTTAGCTACTGGGACTACAGCTAGATTATTTACTGGGGAAGTAACTAAACCTAAATCAAAGAAAAAGAAAAAGAAAAGCAAGTCTAAATCAAAGAAAAAGAAAAAGAAAAGCAAGTCTAAATCAAAGAAAAAGAAAAAGAAAAGCAAGTCTAAATCAAAGAAA
>Ga0209947_1000022_pt1 | contig 65498 bp, 45 predicted proteins | sample SalPonR2_B_D2_MG_FD_185706 | JGI IMG/M metagenome (GOLD analysis project Ga0209947, IMG submission 185706) | Salt pond soil microbial communities from South San Francisco under conditions of wetland restoration - Salt Pond MetaG R2_B_D2_MG... ...
GTCGTCCGTCGCGCACCGCATGCGCGAGGTCGCCGTCGAAGCCGGCAAAGAAAAGGAATGGCCGCGTTTCGTCGTATTCCTCGCCCATGAACAGGAGGGGAATGTGCGGCGACAGCAAATGTATCGCGATAAGCGTGTTCAACGTCTCGGGGTCGGTCAGGGAAATCAACCGCTCTCCATGGGCGCGATTGCCGGTCTGATCGTGGTTCTGCAGGAAGTCGATGAAGGCCGCCGGCGGAAGGTGCGCCGACGGCTCGCCGCGCTCACCTTCGCCCTGAAAGGAGAACCCTTCGGCGAGCGCGCGGGCAAGGAGGCCGAGGGCATCCCCGGTGAAAGCTTTGTAGTATCCATCGCTTTCACCGGTGGCGAGGACGTGCGCAGCATTGTGAAAATCGTCGTTCCATTCCGCTGTGTGCAGTACGACCTCGCCGTCCTCACGTTCGTGCAGATGGGTCACGTTGCGGTTGTCTTCCGTCGTGAGGTGCACCGGGCAATCCGGCAGGCGCGTCCGCAACTCCCGCGCCATTTCGACAAGAAGCTCAGGATCGGACGGATCGGTGATCTGATCGATCGCGTCGAGCCTGAGACCGTCGAAGCCGAACTCTCCAAGCCAGTAGAGGGCGTTGTCGATGAAGAACCGTCGCACCGGGGCCCGCGTGTAGTCGATCCCGGGGCCCCATGGCGTCTGTCTGCCGGTGTCGAAGAAACTTTCGGCATAGGCGTGGAGGTGGTTTCCCTCGGGCCCGAAGTGGTTGTAGACGACATCGATGAGAGCGATGAGGCCCGCCTCGTGCGCCGCCTCGACGAGCGCGGCGAGGTCGTCGGGCGTCCCGTATGATGGATGCGGCGCATAGGGCAGGACACCGTCATACCCCCAGCCGCGCGGGCCCGCGAATTGTGCGACCGGAAGGATTTCGACAGCGGTGATGCCGAGATCGGCGAGCCGCCCGAACTCCTGTACCGCCGCGCGGAAGGTGCCATCTGTGGTGAACGTGCCGACATGAAGCTCGCAGATCACGGCCTCCTCCCAGGCCCGCTCGCAGTAGCGGGAGGGCCGGCGCGGACCGGTCAGGACCGAAGCGTCGTGGACGCTGCCGGACTGGCGCCTTGAGGCGGGGTCGGGAACGGTGCCGCCGTTCGGCAGGACGAACGCGTAGTCCATGCCGGACGCCGCCTCGAACTCGAGACCGTACCAGCCGTTCTTCTCCCGGACCATCTCGATGTCCTGACCTTGGATACGAAGGGCGAGCGACGACACCTCGGGCGCCCAGATGCGGGCGTGCCAGTGGTTTTCGCCGATCGGTTCGGCGCCCCAGTCGTAGCGCCGCTCAGCCATGGCCGAGCCACGACTCTATGAGGAACAGGGACCGGGCAGGCAAAGGGGCGCTGCCGCCCGCGACCCTGCCCCGACCTTCAGGGTCAGCGAAGCCTTCGGCGGTATCGACGAGCCGAAGCCACTCCCTTTCCGCGCTGCCCGGAAGCGTGAAGTCGAGATCGACATCGCTGGCATTCAACGCCATCAGGAGGAATGTCCGCCTCTCGTGCAGGAGCAGTCCCGTGGTGCGGCTTTGATCGTTTTCCCAGTCGCCGGGTTGCATGGCGTTACCGTCGGGGCGGAGCCAACGCGCGAAGCGGTTGTGCCGCGCATCCGGCCCTGCGTGAAGAAACCGGTCGGCGACGAACAGAGGGCGTGACAGCCGAAGCTCGATGAGCCCGCGTATGAAGGCTTCGAAGGCGAGTTGCCGGTCGTCGGACTCCCAGTTGAACCAGTTGATTTCACCCGGCTGGCAGTACGCGTTGTTGTTGCCGTCCTGGGTCCGCCCCCGCTCGTCGCCCATCAGGATCATCGGGGTCCCTTGGCTGAGGAGAAGCGTCGCGATCAGGTTCCGCCGCTGCCGGTCGCGAAGCGCGATGATGTCCGGGTCGTCGGTCGGTCCCTCCGCACCATGGTTCGAGGACAGGTTATGCGAGTGCCCGTCGCGGTTGTGCTCGCAGTTGGCCTCGTTATGCTTGTCGTTGTAGGAGACGAGGTCCATCAAGGTGAACCCGTCATGGGCCGTGACGAAATTGATCGTCGACCACGGACGGCGTCCAGAATGTGCGAAGACATTCGCCGATCCAAGCAGGCCGCCCGACACCTCGCGCAGCACGCCCGAGTCGCCCCGCCAGTAGCTGCGAACCGTGTCCCGGTAGTGGTCGTTCCATTCCGCCCAGCCCGGTGGAAAATTGCCCAGCTGATAGCCGCCCGGACCCGTGTCCCAGGGCTCGGCAATCAGCTTCACCGAGGCCAGAACCGGATCCTGACGCACCGCTTCGAGAAAGATGGCGCTGTCCGAGTAGTGGTCGCGGTCGCGCCCCAGCGTCGTGGCGAGATCGAAGCGGAAGCCGTCGACGTGGCACTCCTCGACCCAGTAGCGCAGGGAATCCATCACCATCTGGAGAACCCGGCTGTTCCTGAGGTTGAGCGAGTTCCCCGTGCCGGTGGTGTCGAAATAGTAACGAGGATCGTCGGCGAGCGTGTAGTAGCTTGCGTTGTCGATGCCGCGGAAGGACAGGGTCGGGCCCATCTGGTTGCCCTCGGCGGTGTGGTTGTAGACCACATCCAATAGAACCTCGATGCCCGCCTCGTGGAGGCGCCGGACCATCAGCTTGAACTCGTGGAGATTGCCCTCGGGTGTGAGGTAACGCGGCGCGGGCGCGAAGAAGCCAAGCGTCGAGTAGCCCCACCAGTTCACGAGCCCTCGGTCGGTCAGATAGCCTTCGTCGTAGAACGCCTGAACGGGCAGCAGCTCTACCGCATTGACGCCGAGGTCGACGAAATGTTCGATCACGCGCGGGTCCGCGAGCCCCTCGAACGTTCCGCGCAGCGGCTCATCTATGCCGCCGTGACCCTTGGTCATGCCTCCGACATGGGCTTCATAGATGATTGTTTGCCCAAACGGCACGTCGGGAAAGACGTCGCCGCCCCATGTGTGCGCGGGATCGACGACCATGCTCTTGGGCATCACGAAGGCGCTGTCGCGCCGGTCGAAGGACAGGTCCTCCTTCTGGTGCCCGATCTTGTAGCCGAAGAGCGCGTCATGCCAGCGCAAGGTGCCGTGATGCTGAAGGGCATACGGATCGAGCAGAAGCTTGTTGGGGTTGAACCGGTGGCCGGCCTCGGGCGCATAAGGCCCATGCACGCGATATCCGTAAAGCTGGCCGGGGCGCACGTCCGGCAGATAGCCGTGCCAGACCTGGTGGGTGAATTCCGGCAGTTCCACACGCTCTATCTCGCGCCTTCCACGGCCATCGAAGAGGCAGAGCTCGACCTTCGTCGCATGCGCCGAGAACAGGGCGAAGTTGGTGCCGGACCCATCCCAGTTGGCGCCGAGGGGCACGTCCGAGCCACCCAGCACACGCCGGTCGGTGATGATGCGAGGTGCCTCCACTCAGCGTGTCTCCGGAATGAGGAATATTGACCCGAGCGGCGGCAACACGAGCGAGATCGAATTCGGCAGGCCGTGCATCCCCTCGTCCGAGGCGCGCAGCGTTTCGTTGGCCACGCCCGTGCCGCCGTAATCCGCGGCGTCGGTGTTGAGAACCTCCCGCCAGGTCCCGCCCTGCGGGACGCCGATGCGATAGGCCTCCCGGCGCACCGGCGCCATGTTGCAGACGACAGCGACCGGCGGCGCGCCGTCATCGGACAGTCGCAGGAACGAGAAGACGTTGTTGGTCGTGTCCCCGCCCTCGATCCAGCGGAAGCCGTCGCCCGAGCAGTCCAGCCGGTGAAGCGCGGGATGCTCGCGGTAAAGCGCATTCAGGTCCCGCACAAGCTTGCGGACCCCGTCGTGCATCGCATCGTCGAGCAGATGCCAGTCGAGCGACTGGTCGTGGTTCCACTCGCGCTCCTGCCCGAACTCTCCGCCCATGAAGAGAAGCTTCTTGCCGGGATGCCCCCACATGAACCCGAAATAGGCGCGCAGGTTCCCGAATTTCTGCCAGCGGTCGCCCGGCATCTTGTTAAGGAGAGAGCCCTTGCCGTGCACCACCTCATCGTGACTGAGCGGGAGAACGAAATTCTCGGAGAACGCGTAAATCAGGCCGAAGGTCATCTCACCATGATGATATTTCCGGTGTACCGGCTCGTTGCTCATGTAGCTCAGCGTGTCGTGCATCCAGCCCATGTTCCACTTGAAGTCGAAACCGAGGCCGTCCTCCGATACGGGGCGGCTGACACCAGGCCAGGCGGTCGATTCCTCGGCGATCGTCAGGCTTCCAGGCGCATAGTCGCTGCTGGTTTCGTTGACGCCCCTGAGGAACTCGATCGCTTCGAGGTTCTCGCGCCCGCCATACCGGTTCGGAATCCATTCGCCCTCGTCGCGCGAGTAGTCGAGATAGAGAAGCGAGGCCACCGCATCAACCCTGAGCGCGTCGATATGGTATTCCTTCAGCCAGTAGATCGCCGAGGCGCGTAGAAAGTTCGCGACCTCCCGGCGCCCGAAGTTGTAGATCAGTGTTTTCCAGTCCTTGTGAAAGCCTTGTCGCGGGTCGGCGTGCTCGTAAAGCGCGGTGCCGTCGAACTGGCTTAGGCCATGCGCGTCGGAGGGAAAATGCGCTGGCACCCAGTCCACGATGACGCCGATATCCGCGTTGTGAAGTCGGTCCACAAGCCGGGCAAACTCGTCGGGTTTGCCGAACCGTGACGTGGGCGCGAACATCCCAATAGGCTGATAGCCCCAAGAGCCTGAGAACGGGTGTTCCGTCACCGGCAGGAACTCTACATGGGTGAAGCCCATCTCGGTCACGTAATCGACAAGCTGGTCGGCCAGCGTCGCATAGTCCAGCGTCTCGCCGCCAAGGCCGCGCCGCCAGCTTCCGAGGTGGACCTCGTAGATCGAGATCGGGGCGCTACGCTGATCGGCAGGTCGGGCCGCCATCCAACCCTCGTCGGTCCATTCGTAGCGCACCATGCCGTTGACGACCGAAGCCGTCTCGGGCGGCACCTCGGCGGCGAAACCCACCGGGTCGGCTTTCAGCGGTTGAACGTGCCCGTAGGCGCCGAGGATTTCGTACTTGTAGATCTCCCCCGGAGCGATCCCCGGAAGGAAGATCTCCCACACACCCGTCGCTCCGCGCCGGCGCATCGGGTGACGCCTCCCGTCCCAGGCATTGAAATGTCCGACCACCGAGACGCGCCGCGCATTGGGAGCCCACACAGCGAAAGCAGTACCCTCGACGCCCTCATGGGTCTTCGGATGGGCGCCAAGCCGGCGGTACAGCTCCTCATGGCGCCCTTCACCGATCAGGTATTCGTCCATCTCCCCGAGCACGGAACCGAAGCTGAAGGGGTCGTCGAGCTCCCATTCGTGCCCGGTGGCGTTGCGGCAGCGCAGGCGATAGGCGAACGGTTTTTTCCGACGATTGAAACATGCGTGGAAAAACCCCTCCCGTCCGATCCTGTCCAGCGTCGCAATACCCTTGCCTTTGGCGTCGAGCGCCGTGACCTCGGTCGCGTCGGGCCGGAAGACGTTCAGCGTCACCAAGCCGGTCTCTGCCTCGCGATGCATGCCGAGGATGGCGAACGGGTCGCCGTGCTGACCGCGCAGGATCGCTTCGATCTCATGCGGCGAAGGCGCGGTCTTGGGGAGGGTGGCGGTGTCGTTCAAGCTGATCTCCCGTTTTTCTCGGTGAGTTCTAGTAGCCCGCGGACGGGGATATCGATCCAGTCCGGGCGCATCGCGAGCTCATAGGCGACCTCGTAGCCGGCCTTCTGGATCAGGAAGAGATCGAGCAGGGCGTTCTCGAAATCCGTCGAGGCCGGATGTCCTCGGGATCCGCCGATGGTCTCGCGATAGGCCGACAGGAATGCGCCCTGCGTCGTCTGCCGCCAGCCCTCGATGCCGACAAGCGTCTGCGCGGGGTCGGCGCCAAGCTCGACGCGCCGACGTACCGTCGACCAAAGCGCATAGTCGAAACTCCGCAGCATTCCGGCCACGTCGCGGAGCGGTGATGTCTTCGCGGTCCGTTCCACGAGGCTCCGGGTCGGTTCGCCCTCGAAATCGATGATCACGACGTCGGACTGGGCGACAAGGACCTGCCCGAGGTGAAAGTCGCCATGAACCCGCGACTTGCTGCCAGACGGCCTCAGCGCGCAAACGGTCCGCAGTCGCTCCTGGAGCCGGTTGCGCCGTCGCAGCAATTCCTCGGCAAGCGCGCGATGATTTACCTTTAGCTCGCCGAGGCTGGCGTCCAGGTGGTCAAGCACCGTGTCGAGTTCGCCGGCGACACCTTCGGCAAGTTGCGTAACGTCGCCTTGGGTCAGGCTTTCCGGCGCGAAGGCCGTGCCGTCCTTTCCGCTTGCCAACGCGCGATGGAGTTCCGCAGTGCGCTTGCCGAGCACCCTCCCGAGATCGAGCGGGCCACCGAGCATGGTCCCGTCCTCCGGCGCTAATGCGAGGTCGCCGGTCATGTCCTGACGCTCCATGTCGAGTTCGAGCGCCTCTGTGACGTAGTGCCAACCGTCACCCTGGTTGGGGATGAACTCCGATGCGGCGGCCAGCGTCGTTGTGGTCCCGTCGCCGTCGATCCAGTCGATCGTGCCCAGAAGGGTGGGGCTCGCCTCGAAGTCCGTTTCCTCGCTCAGGAAGCGCGCCACCTCGATATCGGGCTGAATCCCCTTCTGCAGCCGCCGGAAGAGCTTCAGGATCAGTGTGTCGCTGAACGCGATCGAGGTGTTGGATTGCTCTGCCGAAAGCAGCCGCGGTTCGCCGGGTTCTTCGATGGTGCCGAGCGCCTCCGCGGGCCGGAACTCGATCCGCCCATCTCCGTCCGCGAGGGTATCGCCGGATTTGAGTTCGTCGAGCATCGTGACGGCAAAATCTTCATCCACCGCCGCGTCCACGATTGCGCCCACACGGTTCGCGCGTCGGACCTTGGCAAGCGTCGCCGGCAGTCGCGGGCCCATGGTAAGGGCGTCCTCCCCCCACTCGATGGACAGCGGCAGGAAATACTGCTGCAGATCGGCGCCTGACGACTTCACGTTCACGACCGACAGAAGGTGCTGACCGTCGGAAAGCTCCGAGAGCTTGCTAAGCGTGACGTCTTTGATCCGGTGGTCCTTGGTCGCGAACCAGCGTTGCAGCGGTAGGTATTCCGCCAGCGTCTGACGCTCGAACTGCGGTACGTTTGCGTCCTTCAGCGCTGTCGAAAGTCGCCCGTCGCGCGTCGTGAGGGTCAGGAAGTCGGGCAGCATCTGGCTGTGCGGCACATGCCACGCAGGTGCCTCCTTGCCCTGCGTGAGTTCGAACCAGTAGAAGCCGTAGGCTGGAAGGGTCAGCAGGTAGGGTAGCTCGCCCACCGGCGGGAAAGCCGACTGTCCGGTCATCTCGACGGGCACGCGGCCTGCAAATTCCGACAGATCGATTTCTGCTGCCTGCGCCTGCCTTGAAAGATTGGCGATGCACAGGACGGCCTCGTCGTCCATCCGCCGCAGATAAGAGAAGACCTTGCGGTTCCGTGGATAGAGAAGCTCGATCTCTCCGCGCCCAAAGAGCGGCTTCCGCTGGCGCACCGCGATCATCCGCTTGATCCAGTTCAAAAGCGATGACTGCGAGCGCAGTTGGGCCTCGACGTTGATCGACTGATAGCCATAGACGGGGTCCTGGATCGTGGGCAAGTAGAGCGCCTGCGGATTGGCGCGTGAAAAGCCTGCGTTCCGGTCGGCCGACCACTGCATGGGCGTCCTGACCCCGTCGCGATCTCCCAGGTAATAGTTATCGCCCATCGCGATCTCGTCGCCGTAGTAGAGGATTGGCGTGCCCGGCAGCGACAAAAGCAGCGAGTTGAGCAGTTCGATCTTTCGCCGATCGTCCTGCAGGAGTGGCGCAAGCCGGCGCCGGATCCCCATGTTGATCCGCGCCCGCGTATCGCTGGCATAGACGTCCCAAAGGTAATCCCGCTCGCGGTCAGTAACCATTTCGAGCGTCAGTTCGTCATGGTTGCGGAGAAAGATGCCCCACTGGCATCCTTCCGGGATCGGCGGCGTCTGTCGCAGGATATCGGTTATCGGGTAGCGGTCTTCCTGCGCCACGGCCATGTACATCCGCGGCATCAGCGGGAAATGAAATCCCATGTGGCATTCGTCGCCGTTGCCGAAATAGGGTCGCGTGTCCTCTGGCCACTGGTTCGCCTCGGCTAGCAGCATTCGCCCTTCATAGTGCTGGTCGAGGTCGGCGCGGATTGCCTTTAGGACGTCGTGGGTCTCGGGCAGGTTCTCGTTGTTGGTCCCGTCGCGCTCCACGAGATAGGGGATGGCGTCGAGCCTCAGCCCGTCCACCCCCTTGTCGAGCCAGAAATGCATAACGTCGAGGATGGCCTCGAGAACCTGCGGGTTGTCGAAATTCAGGTCAGGCTGGTGATCGAAGAAGCGGTGCCAATAGAATTGCTCGGCCACCGGGTCCCATGACCAGTTGCTGTCGTGGGTGTCGTTGAAAATCACCCGTGTTTTGTCCATCCACTTCGACGGATCTTCGGACCAGACATAGAAATCGCGTTCGGGGCTGCCCTTCGGCGCCCTGCGTGCGCGCTGAAACCAGGGATGCTGGTCGGAGGTGTGATTGATGACAAGCTCGGTGATTACCTTCAGGCCGCGCCGATGCGCTTCCGCGACGAAGGCCTCAAAGTCATCCATCGTTCCGTAGGAGGGGTTGACCGCCTTGAATTCGGCGATGTCGTAGCCGTCGTCGCGCAGTGGCGAAGGATAGAACGGAAGTATCCAGATGGCGGTGGCGCCCAGTTCCTGCACGTGGTCGAGCCGGCGCATGAGCCCGGTGAAATCGCCTACCCCGTCATCGTTGGAGTCCTGGAAGGCCTTGACGTGAAGCTGGTAGATTACAGCGTCCTTGTACCAGTCCGGCGCCGAGCCGACCGGCTCGGTCGTCAGGAGCGTCTCCTCTGCTGTGGACATCTTGTGTGCGGCTGTCATTGCGCGCCCCCCGGTGGAAAAAGCTTCCAGATCGCGTAGGGCCGATGGTGCGGGTCCAAAGTCAGAAGGTGGTGCTTGCCGTGCCAGGTGAAACGGTTGCCGTGGATGGCATCCTCGACCTCGATGGAGGCGTCATCGGGGAGGCCGAATTCCCACAAGGGCAATTCGAAACCGAACCGCGAGTCGGAGAAGGGGTCGAGCAGAACGTGAAACAGAAGGTAGTTGCGGGCCCTGTCGTCGAAGCGGCCGAAATACAGGACCTGGTCGTCACGGACTGGCAGGAAGCGGATATTGGTGAAATCCCGCATCGCGGGGTTCTCCGCTCTGATACGGTTGATCAGCCTGACGTCGTCCTTGATGTTGCCCGGCGCGTCGAAATCCCGGTGCTTGAGTTCGTACTTCTCGCTATGGAGGTACTCGTCTTTCGGCGGCCGCCACTCCGCCTCGCAGAACTCGAACCCCGAATACATGCCCCAGTTGCCCACCAGAGACGCTGCCATGATCGCGCGCGTGCGGAAGCCGGGGCGCCCGGAATTGTGGTTGAAGGACGGGTTGATGTCCGGGGTGTTGGTGAAGAAATTCGGCCGCATGTAGTGCCGGCATTCTTCGGTCGACAGTTCGGTGACGTAGTCGGCTAGTTCTTCCTTGGTGTTGCGCCAAGTGTAGTAGGTGTAGCTCTGGTTGAAGCCGATCTTCGCGAGCCGCTTCATCAACTTGGGCCGCGTGAATGCTTCGCTGAGGAAGATCGCCCCCGGGCAGGTCCGGCGCACCTCCGCGATGATCCACTCCCAAAACGGAAACGGCTTGGTGTGCGGGTTGTCGACACGGAATATCGTCACGCCGTGATCGATCCAGAACAGGAAGAGATCGCGGATCGCCATCCAGAACGGAATGTTCGGCGCCTCGCCGTCGTAGTAGCGGAAATTTACGATATCTTCGTATTTCTTCGGCGGGTTCTCGGCGTACTTGATGGTGCCGTCCGGCCGGTGCTCGAACCATTCGGGATGCTCTTTCAGCCATGGATGATCGGGCGACGCGTTGAGCGCGATGTCGAGCGCGATCTCCAGGCCCTTCTTCCTGGCCGCCTCGCGAAGCCTGTCAAAATCATCGAGGGTGCCCAGTTCGGGGTGCACCGCGTCCATCCCGCCGTCGGGCGAACCGATTGCGTACGGGGACCCGACGTCATCCGGCGCAGCACGCAACGCGTTGTTCTTGCCTTTCCGGTTGGTCGTGCCGATCGGATGAATGGGCGGAAAGTAGAGCACGTCGAAACCCAGATCTGCCACGTAATCGAGGTGGTCGATTACGTCCCTGAAGGTGCCGTGCCGGCCTGGGTCGCCGAGCGAGCGGGGGAATAGCTCATACCATGCGGAGAAAGCGGCCCGGTCACGGTCGACCCACATCGGTAGCGGATCGGTCGTCGTCTCGTTCACGCGCGGTCCGATGCGCGCCATCAATTCGTCCGTGCCGGGATCGAGCAGGGTCGCGAGGTCTGCTTCCTTCGCGGCCTTTTTGACGGCTTTCAGCCCCGTTCCATCCCCGCGCAGTGCCTTCATGGAAGACAGCATCTGAACGAGTTCCTGCAACTCGACGCTCACGGTCTGGCCCGCGTCGAGTTTCTTCTTCACGTCGCGGCGCCACGTCCCCCAAAGATCGCGCCAGGCCGAAATGGTGAAATGCGAGGGGCCGATGGTTTCGAAGGTGACGTCGGCGACCCAGCGGTCGTTGTCGACGCGGCGCATCGGAACGCTGGCGCGGTCCGCCACGGCGACGGAGGCCGAGATAACCTCGTGTCCGTCGACAAATATGTCGGCAGAGACCTTGATCGGAGAGCCGGCGACAGCTTTCGCAGCGAAGCGGCCGCAGTCGACCACGGGCGCAGGCGCCTCGATCACGAGGCGCCTTTCCGCCATTTTCTCAAGATCACTGTTCTTCTCTCCGGATTTCATGGCCGCCGGCCCCCGTCGTCTCGTTTTCGTCCCCCACGCGGCCCGGCACGTCACGGGAAACGTCCTTGCGTACCAAACGGACTTGCGACGCTCCGGGTTCCATTTATTTCTGGCAATGAACGGGAGTTGGTCGCGCCCCAGCTCTGAGACGATCTCGACAACGAGCCTTTGTTCGGGTGTTCTCAGAAGTATCCCGGTTCAGGCGGGACAGGGCGGTCTCGTATCGTCGGACCTTGACCGAACCTGACCGGTTCAAGGGATGTCACAGCAGCCCCGAGATCATCCACCTGGCGCTGGTTCTTTATGTCTGGTTCCCGCTCTCGTTGCGGAATGTCGAAGGCCTGCGGTACGCGCGGGGCGTCGAACTCAGCCATGAAGCGGTTTGCAGTTGGCGGTACAGGTTCGGTCCGATGTTTGCCGCGGAGATCCGGAAGCGGCGCGTCGAACGGGTGAAATCCGGCCGTTCGCGGAGGCCTCGACGAGATCGTCGTGAAGATCGACAGAGGGCGCCTTCATCTCCGGCGGGCCGTGGATCAAGAGGGCGAGATCCTGAAGAGCTTCGTCACAAACAAGCGGGACGGAACGGCGCAGCTTCTCTGTCCCAGTTGAGACTGGTTTCAATTGGTCTGCCGAAGTCCTTCTCAGACAGTCGCGTTCGTTCAGAGGGTCAAGAATGGCCGCGACAAGACCACCGGAGGCAAGCGCGCCGGTCGGAATACGGCCCGAAATGGCAAAGAGCTGGCCCGCCATCAGTCCGCGCTTTCGAGCCAGCCACGCAGGGTGTCCCGCACCGCGCCCGGATCGGCGAGCCGAAACATCGCGTAAGTCTCGCCATTTCCGACCCTGATCGACTGTCCGCCGGAACGGTTGACCGCCTCGAACACCTCTTCGTCTCCCAGATCGTCGCCGAATGCGATCGGCATGTGCGAGGGCCACCGCTGCATCAGCGCCTCGACAGCGCTGCGCTTCGACACGTTCTCGGGCAATATCTCCGCAGCCATCTTCAGCTTCACGCGGTGCAGCATGAACCCGTCGAAATGCGCCGCGATGCATTCCATGAAGTTCAAGGCCTCGGCCATTCGGTCGGGCGCCCGGTTGAAATGCTGCACGACCGAACACGGCTTTTCCTCGACCAGAACTTCCGGCTCGCTGTCGGCCCAACCGTGGATCATCTGGACAATCCTCGCGAGCTCGAGGCTGTCCTTGGCGGGATGCTGCCAGAGCTTTCCGTCGATGCGCTGCTCGGCGCCGTGCGAGCCGACGATGGTCCCTTGGAAATCGGGAAAGAACCCTACGAGATCTCGCATGCTTCGGCCGGAGAGCAGCACAGTTTCGCAGCCGGGCATCGCATGCAGGTCGTTCAGGAGCTTTCTCGTTGCCGACGGAACCGAGACCGGATCGGGGAAGTCCACGATATCCACGAGGGTACCGTCGAAGTTGAGAAACAGGATGACATCATCGAGACGGGGGGTTTCGGGCGGACCGTGGTGTGGCTTGGGATGGTCCGACTGGAACCCGATCAGTTCGTAGTAATTCATTTGTGGCATCGCCTCACCCTTACCCAGTGCGGGGAAAACGCCATCGCGGGTCGAAGGTTCCAATCTATGTGCCGCAAGCGCGCCACTTTGGTTCGAGGGGACCTTTCAGCACGCTCCCGGCGTTGCGCCTCACTGGCTGGCAGCGCACCCGGGCCGAGGTCGTCTCCAGCGTCAACTCACCACGCCATGATGGCCCGCGTTCGTCCCGGGTAGGACCGCTCCCTTGCGTCGCGCCACCGCTCTCGACGAATGGGCGGCCTCTGCGCGGCATAGGGTGCAGTGTCACTTTCCCAGCTGAGACTGGTTCGAGGTCGTCTGACACCACCTGATCCCGAACCGGGGTGCGGTGGTTCGGAACGGCCCGATGGGAGCGGCCGAGTTCGATCCCTTCCAGCAGGGCACGCATTTTCGGGCGGCGGCGATTGGCGAACAGACGCAGACCGACGGCCTCGTGAGCGTCGCGGGGGCGGAGAAGAAGCACCGATTTCTGCATTTGCTCACCTACGCCGGCCGCCATGGCCGGCCGGGCGCTCCTCCAATGGTTGTCGGGAGAGCCGCTTCCCGGGAGGGAGCCGTTGCAGCTTCATTCCTGAGACCCGCTCGGAACCATTGGAAGTTCATTTCGTTGAGCATTCAGACTTGGGCAATAAAAACCCGCCTCGCCACGGGAGGCCGCAATGCGAATTTCCAGCCTTTGGCATCTGCCTCGCGCAGCCGTCACCTGGTTGTGGCGACCTGCCGGCCTCGGAGGATCGGGCGTCGTCGTTCCCTTCGGCGTCTTTCGGTTCGGAACGGAGCGGGTCACGATCGAAACGCTGGCCTCCCCGACAAAGTCGAGAAACTCACCTTGTTCGAACCGCGCGATTTCGGCCCGTCCGGATAGGCGGGCGGTGTGCCGGACCATCCATTGCACGGGCCGTTGAACGACCCGACGCCCTAACAGACGGAGATACCAGAGATGACCGCACGCGTCGCCATCAATGGTCTCGGCCGGATTGGCCGGGCCACGTTGAAAATCCTCCAAGAGTCGCCCGAGTTCGAACTGGTCGCGGTGAACGACGTCGTGCCGGCCGACAACCTCGCCTACCTGCTCAGGTACGATACCGTCTACGGACGCCACCCCGAGGAGGTTCGCGCCGAGGCGGGTGGCCTGAAGGTCGGCGACAGAATCTGCCGTGTCTTGAACGAGAAGGATCCGGCCTCGCTTCCCTGGCGCGAAATGGAGGTGGACCTTGTGTTCGAGTGCACGGGTGTCTTCACGAAAAGGCCGGACCTGCAGAAGCACATCGAAGCCGGTGCGAAGACGGTGATCCTGTCCGCGCCCGCGAAGGGCGACGAGGAGGTGCCGTTCGTCGTTCACGGCGTCAACGAGGCCGATGGGGAACCCATCATATCGACGGCGAGCTGCACGACCAACTGCATCGCTCCGGTGATCGAGGTGATCGGACGACGCATAGGGATCGACAAGGCGCTGATGACGACGGTTCACGCCTACACGGCGTCTCAGGAGCTCGTGGATGGACCGGCCGGCAAGTGGCGGCGGGGCCGTGCGGGGGCGGCGAATTTCGTGCCGACGACGACTGGGGCGGCAAAGGCCACAACCAAGGCGCTACCTCAATATCAAGGCCGGTTCGACGGCGTGGCCATTCGCGGCCCGGTGCCCGTGGGTTCGATTTCCGACATCACCATCGTCACGCAACGCGAGACCGGTGTGCAGGAGGTGAACGCGATCCTCGAAGAGGAGGCGCGCAGCGAACGCTATGGCGGCGTTTTGGGCGTGACGCGGGATCCGATCGTCTCGTCCGACATCATCCGCGACCCGCATGGAGCACTCGTCGACCTGACGCTTACACAGGTGGTCGGCGGAACGCTCGTCAAGGTCATGGCGTGGTACGACAACGAGTGGGGCTACGCGGCGCAGATGGTGCGCGAGGCGGTGCGACGGAACCGCAGCCTCAACGCTCCCGGCTGAGCGTCGTCCAGTCGGAGGAGCGATGGCGTGCAGGCCGCCGAGCCGGCGGTCGGCGATCTCGGCAGCGACCCGAGGCAAGGTAATAGGCGGCCGCGAGGCCCATTGGCGGCAAGAGGAATTCGGATCGGACAAACTGCCTGAACGCCAGTGTTACACGATGTTGCGGACGTTCCTCCGATGTTCCGCGACCCGTTGAACCGAATTCTGCTGATCGCGGGCGGCGTCTCGCGCGCCATCGGCAATGTGGAGGGCGCGGCCGTAGTCGTAGCGCTTCGGCGACGACGCCCGGCGTGCCGAGTTCGCGAGAAGCGTCGAGCGCGGAAAGGATCGCATCGGGGCGAACGTTCGTCCGGCCGACAGAACAAGGAGAAGACATCATGAGCACCGATACGGTCTATGTGCGCGACCTCGCTGATCTAGAGCGGCAGGACGGCGGGATCGTCGGGGGCAAGAACGCCTCGCTCGGAGAGATGATCCGAGCGCTTCGTGATGTGGGCGTCCGCGTGCCGGCGGGCTTCGCGACAACGGCGGCGGCCTATTGGCGCTTCGTCGACGAGAACGATCTGCGGCAGAAGATCTCCGACGATCTCGACAAACTGAAGAGCGACGGCACCAACCTGTCGAAGGTCGCAGAAGCGGTGCGAAAGCGCATCCTGGCCGGCGAGATGCCCACCCCTGTGGCCGAGGCGATCCGGCAGGCCTACGACGATCTCGCCGCGCGACTCGAGCGCGAGGATCTCGACGTGGCCGTACGCAGTTCCGCCACCGCCGAGGACCTGCCCGAGGCAAGCTTCGCCGGACAGCTGGAGACCTTCCTCAACATCCGGGGCGAGGCGGCGCTTCTCGACGCGGTGAAACGTTGCTTCGCCTCGCTCTTCACCGACCGGGCCATTGCCTACCGGGAGGAGAACGGCTTCGACCACATGGGCATCGCGCTCTCGGCGGGCGTGCAGCAGATGGCGCGTTCGGATCTCGCAGGCTCCGGCGTGATGTTCTCCATCGATACCGAGACCGGCTTCCCGCGCTCGGTGCTGATTACCGGCTCGTGGGGACTGGGCGAGACGGTGGTGCAGGGGATGGTCGACCCCGACGAATACCACGTTTTCAAGCCTTTGCTTGAGGACCCCCAGCTTCGTCCCATCGTGTCGAAGCATCTCGGCGGCAAGGATCAGAAGATGGTCTACGGCGGCGGGAAGTCCGAGACCAAGCTGGTCGACACGAAGCAGGACGAGCGCGCGCGCTTTGTCCTGACCGACGACGAAATCCTGCAACTCGCCCGCTGGGCCGCGGCCATCGAGGCGCATTACGGACAGGCGATGGACATGGAATGGGCCAAGGACGGCGAGACGGACGAGCTTTTCATCGTGCAAGCCCGTCCGGAGACGGTGCAATCCCAGAAGGAGGCCGACACGCTGAAGTCCTACCGCCTGAACGAGACGAGCGAGAAGCTCACGGGCGGGCTGGCCATCGGCGACTCCATCTCGTCCGGCAAGGTTCTGCGGCTCGAAAGCCCCGGCGAGATCGACCGTTTCGAGGATGGTGCGGTGCTGGTGACCGGCATGACGGATCCCGACTGGGTGCCGATCATGAAGAAGGCCTCGGCAATCGTGACGGACCACGGCGGCCGCACGAGCCATGCGGCCATCGTCAGCCGCGAGATGCGCCTGACGGCGATCGTCGGTACGGGCGATGCGACCTCGGTCCTCGAGGACGGGCAGGATGTAACGGTTTCCTGCGCGGAAGGCGACGAGGGCGTCGTCTATGCCGGCGTCCTCGACTTCGAGACGCGAGAGGTCGCGCTCGACGATGTGCCGGAGACGCGCACGGAGGTCATGGTGAACCTCGCCAACCCGGCCGCCGCCTATCGCTGGTGGCGCCTGCCAACCGATGGCGTCGGGCTCGCGCGAATGGAGTTCATCATCAACAACCTGATCCGCATCCATCCCATGGCGCTCGTCCGCTACGACGAGTTGGAGGACAAGCAGGCGAAGAAGCAGATCGACGCGCTGACCCGCGCCTACGACGACAAGACCGAGTATTTCATCGACACGCTCGCCCGCGGCATCGCCCGCATCGCCTCGGCGCATCACCCGAACCCGGTCGTGGTGCGGATGAGCGACTTCAAGACCAACGAATACGCCGAGCTGATCGGCGGCGCCGCCTTCGAGCCAAAGGAGGAAAACCCGATGCTCGGCTGGCGCGGCGCATCGCGCTACTACGACGAAGACTACCGCGAGGGTTTCGCCCTGGAGTGCCGGGCGCTGCGCCGGGCGCGGGAGGAAATCGGGCTGTCCAACGTCGTCCTGATGATCCCGTTCTGCCGGACACCGGAAGAGGCCGACCGCGTGCTCGAAGCGCTGGCCGCCGAGGGGTTGATGCGGGGAAAGGCGGGCCTGTCGGTCTACATGATGGCCGAAATCCCGTCCAACGTGTTCCTCGCGGAGCGCTTTGCCAAGCGTTTCGACGGCTTCTCCATCGGCTCGAACGACCTGACGCAACTCGTCCTCGGCGTGGATCGAGACAGCGAGCGGCTCCGGCGCCTCTTCGACGAGCGCGACGACGCGGTCAAGATCGCCATCGCCGAACTGTTGGCAAAGGCGAACCAGGCAGGCGTTCATTCCGGCATCTGCGGGCAGGCGCCGAGCGATCACCCGGAATTCGCGCAGTTTCTCGTCCGGCATGGCATTGGCTCGATCTCGGTCAGCCCGGACAGTTTCCTGCAGGTGAAACAGCAGATCGCCGAGGCGGAACGCCGAATGGATCAGGAGAGCGGCGAATGAGAATCCTCATCTTCGACGTCCAATCATGGGCGTGCGAAACGTTCGAGAAGCTCGAAGATGAGAACGACCTCGTGTTTGTGACGGCCCGCTCGACGCGGGCATTGCAGAAAAGCACGACGATGCGGACATGATCTCGGCCGTCGCCCGATCCGATCACTTCCGTGACGTCCTGGCCAAATTCCGCGGCCTAAAGTTCATCGCCATCCGCTCTACCGGGTTCGACCACATGGACATGACTGGTGCCGGTAGAGCGACGTTGCCGTCTCGCTCGTCGCGATGATCAACGCGCCGCTGCCGCTCAGGCATGCGTGGATCATGTTGGCCATCGGCGTCTTGCTGACCCCTACCTGTCAGGCCCGAGCCCGGCGCTCGGCACCGCACCGCCGAGCGCCGAGGTCTCATTTTCGATCGCGGTCGGAAGCTTCGTGCCGCTCGTCGCGGGAAGGTCGCCAAGCTCAGCGTCGTCCGCAGGCTCCTGACCGGAGGCAAGCGCGACTGGCCCGTCGTGCCTTCATCCTGGCGGAAAAACTCCGGGGGTGAGGCCCAAGGCCGAGGGGGCAGCGCCCCCTTCGTTCCCAAACACCTCTATCGCCTCAGCCCGCCGCCTTGTCGAAACGCTCCTGCCGTTCCGCCCGGATCCGCTCCTGTTCGCGCTCCCGCTCGGAGCGGTCGGGCTTGATTTCCGGGATCAGCCGGAATGTGTACGACTGGCCGGGGCTCATCTCCCGCATCTGGCCGCGGTAGGAGATCGTGACCGGATATGCCGTCATCGGGCGGCTTGTCAGGATCAGTTCGTCCTGCGTGATCTCGAAATCGAGGATCTGTCGGCGGAACCGGACCGTCGAGCGAAGCCGATCGACTTCCGCGGGCAGGCGCGGGTTGAAAATCAGCGCCCCAGCCCGGAGCTCGATGCCCGTGTAGCAGCGCTGCATCAGGTCCACCGTCCCGGCCATTGCGCCCAGATGGATACCTTCCTTCGTCGTACCGCCCTGGATGTCGGCGATATCCGCGTCCAGCGCCTTGAGCGCCAGTTGCCACGACCGCTGCCGGTCGGCACGGGCCAGCACCCAGGCATGCGCGACCCAGCTCAATGTCGAGCCATGGGAGGTGCGCCGCATGTAGTACTGGATGTTGCGCAGGATCATGTCCGGGTCGAAGGCATAGCCGAGACGATCGAAGATGTGACCGATCTCGTCGCTGCTGAAGAGGTAGAAGATCATCAGCGTGTCGGCCTGCTTGGAAACCTTGTACGCGTTGGGATCTTCCCCTTCGGATTCGAGGATGCGGTCGAGGCGCTGCAGGTTGCCGTATTTTTCCCGGTAGCCGTCCCAATCGAATTCCGTGAGTTCTTCGTATCCCTCGAACTGGCTGATGATCCCGTCGTCATGGAAGGGAATGAAGAGCTTGCAGCTCACGTCTTCCCAGTGCGCCATTTCCTCGGCCCCGAGGCCGATCTTCTCGCACAGGCGCCGCCGCTCGTCCGCCGGGATCAGTTCCAGCACGTCGTCGGCGCGCGACAGGACCCACGAAGTCATGAAGTTCATGTAGGCATTGTTGTCCAGCCCGCCGTCGGTGCTGGGATCGGCACCGGGATAGGCGGTATGGAACTCGTCTGGGCCCATCACTCCGCAGATGCCATAGCGCCCGTCCGACCGCTTCTCGGCGATGCTCGCAAAATACCGCGCGATCTCGCAGAACAGTTCCGCGCCGTAATCGCGCAGGAAATCGCGGTCGTCGGTGGCCTGGACGTATTCCCAGACATTGTAGGCGATGGCCGCCCCGATATGCCGCTGGCGCCAGGAATTGTCGGGAATCCAGCGGCCGGACCGCGGGTTGAGGTGGATGCGCTGGCTTTCCTCCCGCCCGTTGGAGCCGCTTTGCCATGGAAACATCGCGCCCTTGCAGCCCGCCTCGCGGGCCGCGCGCCGGGCCTCGTCCAGGCGATGATACCGGTAACGCAGGAGCGCGCGGGTCAGCACGGGCATGCGGAGCGTCAGGTAGGGGAAGATGAACAACTCGTCCCACATGACATGGCCGCGATACGCCTCGCCGTGCCAGCCGCGGGGCGGGATGCCGACATCCATGTTGACCGAATGTATGGACGCAGTCTGCAGAAGGTGGAGTATATGCAGGCGCAGTTTCAGCTGTGCGTCGCTGTCGGTGCCGTCGAGGCAAATGTCGAATTGCTCCCATAGGTGATGCCAGGCGCGTGAATGCTCTTCTTCCAAGGAGCGGAAATCATGGGCGTGGCGGACATGATTCACCGCCTCGTGGAGGGGCTCGGTGATGCCGGCGTCGCGGCTGTCGAAATAGGCCGCGATCTTCTCGACGGTGATCGGGCGTCCCTCTTTCGCCTCGAGATCGAATTCCTCCTCGACGATATCGGGCAGGATCGCGGAGCGTGCAGCAGGGACGTGGCCGCCGTCGATCACGACCGAGGTCCGAGCCGCCAGCGCCACCTCCCGCCGCGCCTGAACAAACCGGGAGCGCAGGGCGAGAACACCGCCATCCTCGCGCCCGGTATGCAGCGTCTCAAGATGACGGCTCGCGAGATCGCGGTAACGCGCCACGCCCCAGTTTATGACGCTCCCGTCCAGCCCGGCACGCAGTTGCATGCTTCCCGACCAGTTCTCGGGTGTCACTGTCACCAAGAGCGCGGCGAGATGCGGGTCGTGCATGGACAGGATCCGCCGCTCATCCCATCGCGTCACCCGTCCTTCAGCGTCACGAAAGCGCAGGCTGCGGGTCAGCACGTTGTTCTTCAGGTCCAACTCCTGACCGTAGTCGAGATATTCGACATCGTCCGGGCGCAGCCAGTCGCCATCGTCTATCCGCATTGTCAGCGGCAGCCAGTTCGGAATGTTGACGAGATCTTCGTTCTCGATCCGGTGGTCGGCGATCTCGGAGGTCAGCCGATCGTAGCCGCCGGCGAGGTAGGTGCCGGGATAATGCACTTCGTCCGCATTGGCGTTCGGCGCCGTTGCGCGCGATACGATGTAGCCGTTGCCGACTGCGCAAAGCGTCTCGCGCAGGCCCTCGGATCCGGGATCGTAGCCGGAATACGCTAGATGCCACTCGGTCATGGTTCCCCCATATCCAACCCTGCCAGCCATTCGACGAAACGGCGCACGTCCTCGGGATCAGCCAGCGCGTAGTCCGCCAGTGTGGCGCGACTGTCGCCTCGGACGGCGATGCAGAGGCCAACGCTGCCCAAGGCGCTGAACGCGTCTTCGTCGGTGAGATCGTCGCCGAGATAGATCGGCAGAGCGTCGCCGTCGCCCAGCCTCGTGTGGGCCCGGAGCCATTCGACGGCCCGCCCCTTGTCCCAGTCGGCGTGCGGCTGGATCTCGAAGACCTTCTTTCCGCGGCTCTTGCGCAGCTTTTCGTGGCGGCCGACGATCCTGTCCACCGTGTCCTCGATCGCTGCGACTGCCGTGTCGGCAACGCGGCGATAGTGCACCGCGACCGAAAAGGTCTTGCGTTCCACGTCGGCCCCCTCGATGCCCGAAAGCGCGTCGCGCAGTTCGGCATCGACCTCCTTGATGGGGCGCAGAAAACCCTCGGCCTCGTCGGGGCGTTCCTCGAGGCCGTCGGGCCCGGCAATGTCGAAGCCGTGGCTGCCGGCATAGATGACCTCGTCAAGGGCGACGCGCTCGCGCACGTCCGCGAGGTCGCGGCCGCTGATGACGGCGACCGGGAAACGCCTGGCCAGGCGGGCGACCGCGGTGCGGGTTTCCTCCGGGATCGTTGCGTCCTTGTAGTCAGCGACGATGGCCGAAAGGGTGCCGTCGTAGTCGAGGAAGACGGAGGGCGGCCGCGATCTCAGACGTTCCCGGACCTCGTCCAGCCGGTCCCAGATCAGCGGGAGCCGGTCCAGCGTCCTGAGCCCGGGACCCTCGGGCAAACACAACCGTCGCAGGTCGCGCGTGACAAGGTCGGCCCCGTTCGACCGCAGCGCGTGACGATGCTGGCCCGCATCGTCCTGCCGGTCCACGCCAATCACCAGGCCAAAGCGTCCGGCTGCGCCTGCCCGCACACCGGCGACGGCATCCTCGACCACCGCGGTCTCCGCCGGTGCGCAGCCGAGCCGCCGCGCGGCCTCCTCCAGCTGGTCCGGCGCCGGCTTGGGCGCGAGGTCTAGGTCCTGCGCCTCCGTGCCGCTGACCGTGGCGTCGAAGAACTGCGCGATGCCGGCACTTTCCAGCACCTCCAACGCGTTGCGGCTGGCCGAGAAGACGGCGACGCTGGTGCCCGCTTTCTTGAGGCCGTCGATGAGTTCGACAGCGTCGTCGAAGACCGGCACCCGGTTTGCTTCCAGCCAGTCGCGGAAGTGCCGGTTCTTTCGGTTGCCAAGGCCCCGCACCGACTCCAGACCCTCGTCGTCATCGTCGCCCTCGGGCAGTTCGATCCCGCGCGACCTGAGGAACTGGCGCACGCCCTCGTAGCGCGGAATACCGTCGACATGGTCGAGGTAGTCGTCCCGTGAGAAGACCGCATCATCCCCGTGTCCCTGAAGGAACTCGTGGAAGACCTGCTTCCACGCAGCGAAGTGCGCATCGGCCGTGTCGGTCAGGACACCGTCCATGTCGAAGATGACCGCCTTGATGCCGTCACCGCTCTGGCCGGCAGATCCGTCCATTCCTGTATCTCCGTCCAATTCGCCGGAGTTGATCCCGCTTCGCCGGTGCTGGCCAGCGCCCGTCCCACGAGATTCAGTCCGTCCCAGAAAGTTCAACCCGTGTCATGAAAACGAGTTCCGCGTCCGTTGAACCCGAACCGAGGGTCGCGACGTTGGTCATGGAGAAATGCGCGGCCGCGAAGGGCGGCCGACGCATTGCAGACAGCGCAAGCGGGGTGCCCGAATGCCGCGACTGGTCTTACTGCGCCATGGCGAGAGCCTGTGGAACCGCGACAACCGTTTTACCGGCTGGACCGATGTCGATCTCAGCGCCGGCGGCATCGAGGAGGCGCGCAAGGCCGCGAAGCTGATCGCCCGCGACGGGATCGAATTCGACCTCTGTCTGACGTCGGTGCAGAAGCGTGCGATCCGTACGCTCTGGATTGTCCTCGACGAACTTGACCTCATGTACATGCATGTCGAACGGCACTGGCGCCTGAACGAACGCCATTACGGGGCGCTTCAGGGCGAGAACAAGGACGAGAAACGCAGCGAGGTCGGCGAGGAACAGGTGCACGAATGGCGCCGCAGCTTCGCGACGAGGCCACCCGCCCTCGACGAGGAGGACGCGCGCTTTCCCGGTCACGAGCGCAGGTATGCCGGCCTCCCCGACGCCGAGTTGCCGCGCGCGGAAAGCCTGCAGGACTGCATCGCGCGCATGCTGCCCTACTGGCGGATGCGGATCGAACCGGCACTGATGGCAGGGCGCACACCGCTGGTCGTCGCGCATGGCAACAGCATGCGCGGGATCGTCAAGCACCTCGACGGCATTCCCGACGACGAGATCCCGGGGCTCGAGATCCCGACCGGAGTGCCGCTTCTTTACGAGTTCGATGATGCGCTGCGGCCGACCGGCAGCCGCTACCTGGACGCGGCCGGTTGATCCTGTCACAAAAGGGGAACACCTGCCATTTTCGCGACGCGAGCGGGCGATGCTCCGGTTCCGGCGGAGGCGAAGCCCGCAGAAATTCGCCGTTGTCCACGCCTCCGTCTCGAACCATTTCAACCGGGAACGCAGCCCCCCGAGCCGACACTTCTTCAAGCCACCCGCGCTGCATCTCTCGCCGGATGGCGTAAGGTTGGTGCGGAATGGGGACGGCGCGGTCTCAGCGCGGCATAAGGGGCGGTGCGGTTGTCCTGCCTGAGACAAGTTCGAATTTGCCCTACACGACCGCTCCGGCCCAATTCTGTGCGACGACCTCGACCGGACGGCGCATAGCGCGGCTCACCCGCCCCTAGCCGGTCAAGGCCGACCAGATCAGGCGCAAGGCGATGAGCACCAGGAGCACGTCGAGCGCGCGGCGAAAGCCGCCGTCGCTCATCCGGCCAAGCGCGATCCGTCCGATCAGGGTGCCGAGCAATCCCGCAAGGCTCAACGCTATCACCACCCAAAGCCACGACCCGAAGGCAAAGCCGAGTACGCCGAAGACCACGACCTTCAGGCTGTGCTGCACGGTCATCAGCGCGGCATGGGTGGCGACATGGCCATGGCGCGGCAGGTTCTGCGCCTTGGTGTAACCCGCCACGAAAAGGCCGGTCGCGCCGAAGAACATGGTCAGGAAGCTGGAAATCCCCCCGGTCAGGACCGGAAAGCGGGGCAGCCATGCCGGCGGTCTGGCAATGACGGACCAGATCACGAACAGCCCCACCGCCAGCTGGATGATCCATGCCGGCAGCTCCACAACCACCAACCCGCCCAGAACAGCGCCGAGAAGCGAGCCAAGCGTGAACCCCTTGAGGGCGGGCCAGTGCACATGCCCGAGAAGCAGGCACATGCGCCCGGCATTCGAGGCCAGTTGCACCGCGCCGTGCACCGGGATCAGCGCCGCGGCCGGCACCAGGCTGGCCATCACGGCCAGAAGCAGCGCCCCGCCCCCGATGCCCAGAGCCGCGGTGATGAGCGAGGCGACGAAGCTGGTGCCCATGAGCCCCCATAAGGCCAGCGCCGACAGTCCCTCGGGCAGGAACAGGGTCATGTCAGCCATGGCCGTACACCTGCGCGCCCGCTAGGGTGCCCGGCGCAGCGACCGGCAAGGAGGGACGCGTCCGATGTATGTGACCTGTGATCTTTACGATGCCCATGGCGAGGCGTTGGGCGTGCTGCCCACCGCGCTCCGACATTTCGGTGGCCGGCTCCGCTTTCACGGGGCCGCCGTGACCGTCAAGACCCACGAGGTGAACACCCTTGTGCGAGAGCTGGCGAACCAGCCGGGCGAGGGGCGTGTGATGGTGGTCGATGGCGGCGGGTCCGATCGCCGCGCGTTGATGGGCGATGTCCTTGCCGGTGCGGCGGCGGAAAATGGCTGGGCGGGCGCGGTGATCTACGGTGCGGTGCGCGACGTTGCCGAACTGCGCAATCTCGATCTGGGGATCATGGCGCTGGTCTGCACGCCCGCGCGCTGCCTGCGCAAGGGCGAGGGCGAAGTGGGCTGCCCCATCGTGATCGGCGGCGTCCGCATCAACCCGGGCGACATGATCGTCGCCGACGAGGACGGCGTGATCGCAGCACCGCCCGGCCTGATCTGAGGTCGCGCTCACCGGCCCTCCCAGACCTCGGGGTTGATCATCTGTATCGGGTCGCCCTCGGAATAAGCGTTGATCTGGTCGTAGATGTCGGAAAACTGCAAGTCGAACTCGTCTTCCGTCACGTAGCCGATATGCGGCGTAGCGATGACGTTGGGGTGATTGATCAGTGGATCGACCGTGTCGGTCAGGGGCTCGGTCTCGAACACGTCCACCGCCACGCGCCCGGGCCGACCCGCCGTCACGGCGGCGACAAGCGCTCCGGGCTCAACCAGCCCCGCGCGTGAGGTGTTCACGAATGTTGCCGTGGGCTTCATCGCCGCAAGGTCGGCGCGCGTGATGATGCCCCGCGTCGCGGGCTTCAGCCGCACGTGGACGCTGACGAAATCGCTCTCGCCGAAGAACGCCAAGCGGCCTTCCGCGACCGGCTCACCATCCGCCGCGGCCCGAGCGCGCCCCTCGTCTGACGCCCACCAGACCACCTCCATCCCGAAGGCGCGGGCATAGCCCGCCACCTGCTTGGCGATCCGCCCGTAGCCGTAAAGCCCCAGCCGCCGCCCGTGCAGCGTCTGCCCCGGCGCCAGTTGCCAGTGCCCGGCCTTGAGCGAGGCCATCTGCTGCGGGATGGCCCTTGCCGAGGCGAGGATCAGCGCGAATGTCAGCTCCGCCGCCGCCATCGAGGGCGTGCCGCCATGCATGTTGGAGCACAAAAGCACCCCGTTCCGCGTGCAGCCCGGCACGTCCACATGCGGATAGACCGAGCGCTGGCTGACCAGTTTCAGCTTGGGCAACCGGTCGAGCAACGCGCCCGGAATGGCCGTGCGCTCGCGGAAGAGAACCAGCGCCTCGGCCTCGGCCAGCCGCCCGGCCAGCACGTCGTGATCCTCCACGTGATCGGTCCAGACCGTGACGTCATGGCCAGCAAGCTTGGTGTAGCTCGGCAGCGTCTTCAGCGTGTCGAACCAGTCATCGAGGATATGAACCTTCATGCCTGCATATCCTCAATGCCCCTTTGGCGGATGCGCGCGGGCTATGACGGGGGAATACACCTTGTCCGAGACCGGGACATCCCAGACCGCGGCGCCGCCGCTTCGGGCAAAGTTGCGGATCATATCGGGCAGGGCAGCCAGATCGGCCACCGTCTCGCCGCCGATGCCGAACCCCCGCGCGACCGCGGCCAGATCGGTGCGTCCGAACACGGCCCCTTCATCGGAAAGGCCCTCGGCGCGCAGCTTGTGGATCTCGGACCCGTAGGCCCCGTCGTTCAGCACCACGATCAGGATGTTCAGCCCGTGCCGCGCGATAGTCTCAAGCTCCTGCACATGCATCAGGAGGCTGCCGTCGCCGTCAAACAGCACCACCGTTTCATCGGACTGCGCCACCGCCACGCCCATCGCGAAGGAGATGCCGTTGCCGATTGCGCCGAACTCGCGGATCGTCAGAAATTTCTCGTGCGGGCGCGAGGGCATGTGGGCGACATAGAACGAGCAATGCCCAGAGGAATTGACCATCTGCCACTCGGCGGGCAGGGCGGCCTCGAGCGTCTGCACGACCTCGCGCGGGTCGTGCAAGCCCGTTTCATGCGCAAAAGCAGTGCTGTCGGGCGAGGCCGTGGCGATGCGCGCGGCCAGCGCGGCGCTGCGCCACTCGGGCGTGCGGGCGGGCAGGGCGGCGATCAGCGCCTCGACCCCCAGCCGTGCATCGGCGCGCAGATGGGCGTCGGCGGCCAGACGTCCCTGCGACAGGGCGGCCGGGTCGATGTCGATCTGCAGCACCCGTGCGCCGGGCCAAAGCGCGCCGCCATCGGCGTTGTGCCGGGCCAGCGAGCCGCCCACGGCGATCACCAGATCGGCCTCGGCGAAACACTCCCGCGCGACCTCGTGACTGAACCCGCCCGCGACGTTCAGGTTGAACGGGTCGTCATGGAACAGGCCCCGCGCGGGCAGGGTCGTCGATACCAGCGCATCGATCCGCTCGGCCAGGGCGCGGCAGGCGGGGCCGGCGCCCGCCTCGACGGCGCCCATGCCGGCCATCAGGACCACCCGGCGAGAGCCGGCCACGATGTCGGCGGCGCGGGCGATGTCGTCAGGATGGGGCGGCATCGGTGACACCACCGGTGCAATTGCCGCCGAGGGCATGGGCAAGGTGTCCGGCCCAATCCAGTCGCGGTTCTGAAGATCGCAGGGGATACCCAGAACCACAGGGCGGCGTTCGCGCGCGGCCTGTGCGAAGGCATCCCGGATCTGCAGCGGCATCCGCTCGGGCAGGTGTAGCGCGTGATACGCGGATCCTGTCGCGACCACGAACGGCGCCTGGTCGATCGCCTGATTGTACCAGCCGGACTTCAGCGGCGCCTCGCCCGCCAGCACCACCATGGGCAGACGCGCGCGCACCGCCGCGGGCAGCGCGGTCATCAACTGCGTCAGCCCGGGCCCACAGGTGACCGTGGCAAAGCCCGTGCGCCCTGTCTTGCGCGCATAGGCCATCGCCGCGGCGGCGGCGCAATGCTCGTGCCTGACGTAGATCATGCGGCATCCGGTTTCGGACAGCCGGGTGGCGAAATTCATGTTGGCGTCGCCCAGAAGCGCGAAGGCATCGCTGACGCCCTCCTGCACCACGGCGCGGGCGATCATGTCGTAGGTCTTCATGCGCCGTCCAGGAGGCTGGGATCGACCATCACATCGCCCCGCGCGATCAGCCGCGCGGTGCGGATCAGCCCCGCCGACTGGAAGGTCGGACCGTCCGTATAGGTCACGGTCACCTCCATCTCGCCCATCGGGTGTTCGATGATCACGACGGCGGGTGATGCGGGGACGGGCTTGCTCACGCCGTCGGCGACGGTGCCGGGCATCAGGGCGCAGCTTGCCAGGCACTGCGAGCCGGTGACGGCCAGCGTCGGGTGGGTGTCCCAGGGCATGAAGTAGCGGGCGGCGAAATGGCCGTTGGTACGGGGCGGCGCGATCAGGCCGATCTTGGGGGTGACGGATTTGCTCACGTCGCCCAGCCCCATCAGCCGCCCGGCCTGAAGGCGGATCGCCTCCATCCTCGCGAACAGCGCCTTGTTCTCGTTCAGCTCGGCCACGGTTTCGTGGCCGCTCAGTCCGAAATCGGCCGCGCGCGCGATCATCATCGGCATGGCGACATCGATGCAGGTCACCTCGACCCCGTCGATCACGTCGATGCGGTTGCCGGTGGCGAACATGTTACCGGTCTTCGATCCGACCACGTCGAGGAAGTTCAGCCCGACGGGTGCGGCGGTGCCCGGGACACCGTCGAGCGCCACGTCACCTGCATAGGTCACCGCGCCGCCGGGCGTCTGAACCAGCGCCTCGACCGTGGCGCCGGTGTTGACCGCGCGGATGCTGACCGGCGTCACGCCGTCCTGCGCGGCCACCAGACCCATCTCGATCGCGGCGGGGCCGACGCCCACGAGGATATTGCCGCAGGTGGGACCGTAATCGACCAGCTGCTCCTCGACCGCGACCTGGGCGAAGAAATAGTCGACGTCGATCCCCGGCTCGACCGATTTCGACAGCATCGCGGTCTTGGTCGTCACAGCCACACCGCCGCCCAGCCCATCGATATTTCGCGGGTTGCCCGCCCCCATCACCTGGCACAACACGCGCGCCAGTCGGTCACGGTCCTCGGGAAGGTCCTCGCGCCTGAAATACGGCCCGCGCGATGTGCCGCCGCGCAGAAACCAGAAGGGAACGGGGGTCTGTGTGGTCATGGGGGTTCGCCTCAGGTCAGCGGCCAGGGAAGGTCGACATAGGTTTGCAGCAATCCTGGCGGGAAATCGCGACCGAGGACGCCACCGAGAATGCAGATCAGGGCGATGCCCGCCGCCGAGAACACGAGGGTCCGCCCCCAACCCAGACCTGCCCGCAGGCGGAAGAAGGTCACGAGGAAGATCCCGAGCGCGAGAATGAAGCCCAGCAGCGCCGACAGCGCCAGCAGGAAGGCAAACCAGCCAAGGGTCCACCACAGGCCATGCGGGGCCTCGGCATCTTCTCCACCCTGTTCGTTATCGGCAAAGATCGGGTCGGTTTCAGGTGCCGTGCGCATGCGCATCAGCAAGAAGATGCAGCCGATCAGCGTCACCGTCCCGACGACGAGCGGGAACACCTTGTCGCCGGTATAGCCGATGCCTGCCGCGTCCCACAGGGCAACCACCATGTAGCCGGTGACGGCAAGCAGGAAGATCACCGGCGCGCGTTTGCGGCCGGTTGGCGGCTGGTCGTTGCCCAGGACATGCTTGCCTTGCCTGATACCGATCCAGATCGAGATCGCGGTCAGCGCCAGGATCGCCAGAACCAGCGGCGAGGCGACATAGTCCAGCATGCTCTCGACACCGCCGCGGCGCAGGCGCGAGCCCGCGATCTGGTAGACCTGGTTGGCAAAGGCCTCGGCCTGGTGCGACAGCACGAAACCGATCAGGAAGGCCGGGCGCGAAAACTCGAACCGGCGCAGCAGGATGCCCAGCACGCCGATGGCCATCAGCGCGGCCAGATCGCCCAGTGACTGGCGCGACTGGAAGGCTGCGAAGGCGATGATCATGAACAGGAATGGCGCCACAAGGGTGAAGCGGATCGTCGTCAGCTTGGCGATCGGCGTCGAGAGCAGGATGCACAGACCCGCTCCCACCACATTGGCCAGAGCCAGCGACCAAACGATGGTGTAGGTGATGTCGAGGTTGTTGCGCACCATGTGCGGACCCGGGTCGTAGCCGAGCAGGGCAAGGCCGCCAAGAAACACGGCCATGGACCCCGATCCCGGAATGCCGAAGATCAGCGTCGGAACCAGGCCGCCCCCCTCCTTGGCGTTGTTCGAGCTCTCCGGGCCGACCACGCCGCGGATGTCGCCCTTGCCGAATTGCGATTTGTCCTTGGATGATTGGACCGTGTAGCCATAGGCGATCCAGTCCACGACCGATCCGCCAAGGCCCGGGATAACCCCGACCATGACCCCGATGGCCGAGCATTTCACCGACAGCCAGATGTTCCGCCACCAGTCGCGGATGCCATCGAACCAGCCTTTGCCAAGCCCGCCGTCGCGGGAAATCGAGCGGTCCTGCCGCAGCAGGGAAACGATCTCGGGGATGGCAAAAATGCCAAGGCCCACGATCACCAGGCTGAAACCATCCAGCAGATAGGGGATGTCATAGGTCGACATCCGCGGGCTTCCGCCGGCCCCGCCAAGACCCACAGTGCCCAGCATCAGGCCCATTCCGGCTGCGACAATGCCCTTGAGGGGGATGCGTCCGGCCAGGATCGCCACCATCGACAGGCCCAGAAGCGTGATCGCCAGCATGGCGGGAATGTTGAAGGCGAGAATGAGGGGGCGGGCGACCAGAATGAACGCCGTCAGCACCGTCGCGCCAAGAAGTCCTCCGAACAGCGAAGAGATGAAGGCCGCCGACAGCGCCCGTGCCGCCTGTCCCTTCTTCGCGAGTGGAAATCCGTCGAGCACGGTCGCCTGGCTTGCGGTCGATCCGGGGATGCCCATGAGGACACTGGAAAACGTGTCCGAGGTCGGCACGACGGCGATCAGGCCCACCATCAATGCAAGGCCCGACACCGGGTCCATGCCGAAAATGAATGGCAACACGAGGCTGAGGCCCGCGATGCCGCCGAGGCCGGGAAAGATCCCCACCGACAGGCCAAGCAGAACGCCAAGGACCAGAAAGGCCATTTGCTGCGGCTGCGAGATAAGGGCGAGCGCTTCTATCAGCGCCGGGCCCGCCGTGGCGAGCATCTCCATCGCGATGTTCCTTGGTCATTGGGCCATGGGTCCGACGTTGGGGACCATGGCAACACCTACCCGGGAACCCGACAGGACCCCGGTCCGGCAGGGACATGCCCCGGTCCGCGTCGCCGCGGGCCGGGGCATGCGCGCCCGATATCAGTTCAGCGAAACGCCGTAACTTTCTTCCAGCCAGTTGATGATGAACTCACGGGCCTCTGCATCGGCACGTGTGCCCAGACGGAAGGCCGCCTGTGCCGCGTCACCCGTCATCTGCGGATAGACACCCAACTCGGCCGCCGCCAGTTCGATGAAGTCATCGCGCGCGATGATCTCGTTCAGGGCGTTTGTGTAGGTATCGACCACCTCCTGCGGGGCGTTGCCGGGCAGGAAGATCATCTTCTGTGCCGGGAAGCCGGCGGTGAAGAAGGTCATCCACGCATCCCATGCCAGTCCTTCGGTCTCGCAGGCCGGCGTCGCCTCGCAGACTTCGGCGAAGGTCGGGATGTCGGGGAAGGTCGGATCTCGCACGATGTTGCCGTCATCGTCCAGCGCGCCCCAGCTCATCATCGGAACCGCCATGCCGCTGTCGACCATAGGCTGCACCGACCGGATGTAGGCCGAGGAAGTCTGGTAATCGATATTGGCTTCGCCGCGCTCGAACATCAGGCGTCCGTCGCCGCGGCCCTCGATCCCGAAGACCGGCTGCACGTCGAGGCCCAGCATCTCCCACGCGAGGTTCGGCACGAGGTCGAGGCCGGTCGCGCTCTGGGCGCCCCAGATGAACTCCTGACCCTGCAGGCCGGTGGCGTCGAGCCCGTCCATCATCCCGGCGGTGTCGGCGGGCAGGTAGGCCACGCCGCCCGTGCCCGAAACCAGCACGACCTGCCAGTCGTTGTATTCGTAGCGCACCCGCGGATCGCCCAGCAGGTAGGGGAACTGGGTCGAGCCCGATGTGCCGAAGATCAGGGTGCCGTCGGCGGTGTCCTGCTCCTGGAACCAGTTGGCGCCGCTGGTCGATCCCGCGCCGGGACGGTAACGCACCACCACGGTGGGGTTGCCTGGCAGGTGTTCGCTCAGCAGGGGCGCGAAGAAGTTGGCCCAACGGGCCGAACCGCCCGATTCCGAGAACGGGATCACGTATTCGACCGTCTGTCCCGACAGGTCCACCCCGCCATGGGCGTCGGCCAGCGCGGTGCCGGTCATCGCCGTGCTTGTCGCAAGGATGGCGACCGCGCCGGCAAGCCGGCGCGTTGTAGCATGTGTCATTCGGTATCCTCCCTTTCGTGCCGGGTCTCCCGCGCGGGGTACGCACGGCCCTTGGGCCCGTGTGCATCACCCTGCATCCCGGCTTGATGGGGGTAACATGCCCTGCCAACCTTGCGTAAAGCTTTCGCGACAAAAAGAGACGGGGGGGACATGAGAATCATTCTTATAGAGGATAATCAAAGCCTTGCGCGCGGAATCACCTACAGGTTGCAGGATCTCGGCCATGCCGTGGATGTGATTTCCGATGGCCTGGCCGGGGATGAATTCCTCGCCGGGGATCGTGGGGACATGGTGATTCTCGACATCAACCTGCCGCGACGCGATGGGCTTTCGCTGCTGCGTGCGATGCGTGCGCGCGGCGACGGCCGGCCCGTGTTGCTCTTGACCGCGCGGGCCGAAACCCATGACCGGGTTGAAGGGTTGGATGCCGGGGCCGACGATTACCTGGTCAAACCCTTCGCCATGGCCGAGCTCGAGGCGCGGGTGCGCGCCCTGGCGCGCCGCCGCGCCCATGACCATCGCCCGACGCTCCATCTCGGGTCCCTGTCGCTGGAGCTTGCCGGCCGAGAGGTGAGCGTGGCGGGTGACCCGCTGACCTTGCCTCGGCGTGAGGTTTCGGTGCTGGAGGCGCTTCTGCTGGCCGAGGGGCGGACGGTGTCCAAGGCCGACCTTCTTGAGCACGTCTACGGTACCGGTGCCGATGTCGATGACAGCGCGATCGAGGTGCATGTCTCGCGGTTGCGCAAGCGGCTGAAACCCCATGGCCTGTCGATCGTGGTCCGGCGCGGCATGGGCTATGCCCTTAGCGCCGCCGGCAACAGGTCGGCCGCATGAGACGGCCATGATCATCCGCTCGCTGCGTCAGCGGCTGATGCTGATCATCCTTGTGCCGCTCATGATCCTGTCCGCCGCGATCGGGCTGTGGCAGATCGAACAGTCGCGCCAGACCGCCAAGGAAGTGTTCGACCGCTCGCTCCTGACCACGGCGCTGGCCATTGTCGGCGACGTGGCGCGGTCCGAGGGCGACGCGCTGTCGCTGGCCACGCGCGACCTGTTGTCGAACACCTCGGGCGGTCCGGTCTTCTACCATGTCTACGCGCCCGACGGTGTATATGTCACTGGCTTCACCCCGCCGCCGGTCACGCCCACGCGCAGCCTGGGCGCCGTGCCCGCCGAAGGGGTGGAGTATTTCGACGTCACCTACAACCGCCGTCCCGTCCGCGCTCTGCGCCTTTACGATGTCGCCACGCTCGACGGCATCTCCGGCACCTACACTTACACCGTCTGGCAGGAGCTCGTTGTGCGCGAGGCTTTCCTTGGGGAACTGATCCGCGGCACCGTGCTGATCCTGGTGGTGATCCTCGTGGCCCTCGCGCTGGTGGTATGGTTCGGCGTGGTCGTCGGTCTGCGCCCGCTGATCGATCTGGAGGAGGCGATTTCGCGCCGCGGCTCCGACGACCTGCGCCCGATCCGCCGCGCGGTTCCGGCCGAGGTCCGCGGGCTGGTGCGTCGTCTGAACGTGTTGTTCGGGCAGGTGACGCACGCGATGGATATGCAGCGCACACTCATTTCGAACGCCGCCCATCAGCTGCGAAACCCGATCGCGGGTATCCTTGCGCTGGCCGAGTCGGTGCGTTCGGCCCCCGATGCCGAACAGGTTCGCGCGCGGGCGTCCGATCTGGTCCGGTCGGCACGGCATATCAGCGATCTGGCCAATCGGCTCCTGATGCTGGAGAGGGTTCAGGCGGACGCCGCGCCGCTCGATCTGTCGGAGGTCACGATCCCCGATCTGCTTGACGAGGTGCTGGCACCGCACCGTGCCGAAATCGCGGCCCGTGACCTGACGCTTTCCGTGCATGCCTCCGAAAGCCTGCCGCCATTTCGCGCCGACCGGCTGCTCTTGCGCGAAGCGCTGACCAATCTGATCGACAATGCCTTGGTCCATGGCGGTCGCGGCCTGACGCGGATCGATGTGTCCGCCGTGGTCCAGCCGCATGGCCTGCGCCTGAGCGTCAGCGACGATGGGCGCGGCATTGCCGCCGATCAGCACGCAACAGTGCTTGCCCGGTTCGGTCAGGCCATGCCGGGGGAGGGATCTGGGCTCGGGTTGTCGATCGCCGAGGCCGTGGCCGAAAGCCATCATGGGCGACTGATCCTGCTGCCATCGGACAGGGGCGCATGCGTGGCGCTGGACCTCCCGCTATCGCCCGCCGCAGCGTGACGGCGCAAATCAGTCCTTGTCCTTCGCAGCGTCCTCGGACTTGCGCCGACTGTCGATGCGCATCAGGCGGGCCACGACGGGTGCCCCCGACATGACCAGCAAGACCCGCGTCAAGTGGTGCACGATGATGTAGCCGAGGTCCGCGCCCACGATGATCGCCAGAACGGTCATTTCCGCCTGCCCGCCGGGGGCGAAGGCCAGAAAACCGTCGACGGCGGGTGCGAGGCCGAAGAGAACCACGATCTCGGTGAACAGCGCGGCCAGCCCCGCGAGGATCAGAACGAAGATCACCCCCGCAGACACGTCGCGCCGGATCTCGCGCATCGTCACGCCGACATAGCCCACGCCGATCCCGATCCCGATCATGAACTGTGCGACCAGGATCGCCTCGGCGGGCGATAGTGGATCACGTCTGCCATCGACAGCCCGCCCGTCACGATCATGGGCCCGAGGATCGACGCGCCGAACAGCCCGATCTTCTCGCCGCCCTTCCAGCCGACCAGCGCGGCGGCGACCATGATCGCCATCTCGTGAAGCGGCAATTCGGCCGCGGGCGCGCCGAAAGGGTTGTCCAGCGTCACACCGAAGCCCAGCGTCAGGATCAGCGGCGCGACCGTCACGATAACCAGCACGCGTGTCGCATGAATGAGCGATAGCGCGCGCGCATCGCCGCCCGCCTCCTGCCCGAAGACAACCATGTCCTGCAATCCGCCGGGCATCGCGGCATACCAGCTCGTCGCCCAGTCGAACTTGTAGACCCGGCGAAAGAACGGCACGCCCACCAGCCCGATCACCGCCACGTAAAGCGGGATCAGCGCGACCGAGGCCGCCATCTGGGGCACCCGCGCCACCACCTCGGGTGTCAGCGACGCGCCCACTGCAACGCCCAGTTTCGTGCGTGCCGCGACTGAAACCTGGCCAAGACCTTTCAGCGGCACCCCCGCCAACGAAGCGATGAGGCATGCGAAGAGCGGGCCGAACAGGAAGGGCAGCGACAGGCACCGCGCTGGTCGCGCCGCTTCTGGCGCTGCATCTCGGGACGGTCCTCGCCTTCTTCCTCACGACGCCCTAATCGAAAATGGTCCACGGGTTCTACCGCATGCCCGCCCTGATCCGCGATGCGCAGCGGAAATCTGCATGACCGAGACGGCCGATCCCGCCGGCGTGGCAGACGCCGTTGTTGCGGGACTTCAGGTCGGGCTTGCCTGACCGGACCGCTGTGCCATCGGCGGCGGGCCCGGAACGCTTACAACGCGTAGACGCCGCGTCCGGCCTGACGGATCAGATCGAGCATCAACCGTTGCGCCGTCGCAGGAACCCAGTCCGCGCGGTAGGTCAGACCGATGGCGCGCTCTCGCGAACGGATGGCGATGTCCAGACGGGCAACCAGCCCACGGGAGACCTCGGCTTCGGCCTGATGCGCCGAGATGCATCCCAGCAGATCGCTCCGGTTGAGCAGCTCACGCATCAACAGGATCGATCCGCATTCCACGATGCTGTCGGGCTGCGGCAGTCCTCTGCCTAGGAAAAGGGCGTCGAATTGCGCGCGGGTCGGCGCTCCCTTGCGCGGGACAACCCAGCCGTGACGCGCAAGCTTTTCGAGGGGAATGTCGCTTGCTCCGGCCAAGGGATGATCGGGGCCGGAAAGAAAGGCGAGGCGATCGGTAAACAGCGGTTCCTGCACCACGTCGCTGACGGGGAGCGGATCGCGAAGCGCGCCGATGATGACGTCGATGTCGCCCCGGCGCAGCCCGGCCAGCATCTCGTCATAGGAACCGTCGAATATGGTCACCCTTTGTCCGGGCCGAAGGGCGTGGAACCTGGCCATGGCCTCGGGCAGGACGACCGAGCGTGACAGGGGCAACGCGCCGATCACGATACGCCCGGCGTCCCGGCCATCGAACTCCGCGAGGTCCGTTTCGGCCTGGTCGAATTCGGCAAAGGCGAGGCGAGCGGCCTGTGTCAGGCGGCGGCACGGTCGCGTGGGGATCATGCCGAAGGACGTCCGTTCGAACAGCGGACGGGCGGCTTCCCGCTCGATCTGGGTGATGGCGCGGTGAACGCTGGGCGGGGCTATGCCAAGCGCCCGGGCCGCCAGTGCGAAGTTCTGCGCCTCGGCCACCGCGATGAGCGCGCGCAGTTGCGTGCTCGTTGCCGTCAGCGTCAGGCGCGGCGAGACCTCGGCCAGCGCCTTGTCCAGCCGGTCCATGGCCCGGCGGACGCGCGCGTCGAACAGCCGGCCCCGTTCCGTGAGAAAGATACCTTTCCGCGTGCGTTGGAACAGGCCGCCCGCGGCCTCGCGGTCCAGCTTGTTCAGCGCCTGGGTGACGGCGGGTTGCGACACCCCGCACCGCTCGGCCGCCGCGCTTGCGGATCGGTCTTGGGCCACCGCAAGAAACACCCGGAAATGCCGCAGGTTGCGCGACATCATGGTTGTGCCGCCCATCGGTTCCGCGCCTCTGCGCTTCGAGCGCGAGTACGATGCATGATCTGACACGCATACCGAGGAGCGCGGGTGAATTGGCTCGCACATGAGATAGTCAAATGATAACAGATAATTGGAATCATTTTACCGGTCTTCCTGCGGCCCCTGCGCGGCGTCTCCGCTCTGGTAGGAGATCATGCATCTTAGCGAAAACTTATGCAATGCAGCTCGCTTGAGATTTGCGGGTGTGCCGGACTGCGTGGGATGATCGGCCCGAAAAAACCGCAGGAGCCGAGCCCGTGTCCAATCCCAAGACCGCCCTTGTCCTGTCTGCACATGCCGCCGATTTCGTCTGGCGCTGTGGCGGCGCGATCGCGTTGCACGCCGAGATGGGCTGCGAGGTTACCGTTGCCTGCATGTCGTTCGGCGAACGGGGCGAAAGCGCGCGGCTCTGGAAGGACGGCAAGACGCTCGACGAGGTGAAGGCGATCCGCCGTGCCGAGGCCGAGGCCGCCGCGAAGGCCCTGGGGGTGCATCGCCTTGAATGCTTCGATCTCGGCGACTACCCGTTGCATCTGGAGCGGGCGGACAAGGATCGTCTCGTCGATCTGATCCGCGCCGTGCAGCCCGCGTGGATGATGAGCCACAGCGCATACGACCCCTACAACACCGATCACATGTACATGACCGAGGTCGCGCTGCAGGCGCGGATGATCGCACAGGCCTGGGGTCACAATCCGGGCGAACAGGTGCTGGGCGCGCCGCAGCTCTATCTGTTCGAGCCGCACCAGACCGAGCAGATGGGATGGAAACCCGATGTCTTTCTCGACATCACCCCGGTCTGGGACAGGAAACGCGCCGCGATGGAGCATATGAACGGGCAGGTCCATCTCTGGGACTACTACACGCGCGTGGCCCAGCAGCGCGCCAATCATTTCAAGCGTAATTCGGGCGGCCAGTCCGGCGGGCGCGACTGCAAATACGCGGAAGGGTTCCAGTCGATCTTTCCGCGCACTGTGGATGAACTTTGAGCGGGGGCAGGGACATGGGCATCGTGGTCGAGGGTGTCGAGCGGGCCGAAAGCGAGGTGATCGCGGGGCTTGAAGCGGCGGGAGTGGCAACGGTGCACGAGGCGCAGGGGCGCAGGGGCCTGATGTCATCGCGCATGCGGCCGATCCAGATGGACCGGGGCATCGCGGGCAGTGCCGTGACCATCAGCGCGCCCCCCGGCGACAACTGGATGATCCATGTCGCCATAGAGCAGTTGCAGGCGGGCGACATCATGGTTCTGGCCCCGACAGCGCCTTGCGACATGGGCTATTTTGGTGATTTGCTGGCGACATCTGCGATGGCGCGGGGGTGCCGCGCGCTGGTGATCGATGCGGGCGTGCGCGATGTGCGTGACCTGCGGGCGATGGGGTTTCTGGTCTGGTCCACGGCGATCAGCGCGCAAGGCACTGTCAAGGAAACCGTGGGCAGCGTGAACGTTCCGGTGGTTTGTGCGGGGGCCGCGGTTCATCCCGGCGACGTTATCGTCGCCGACGACGACGGGGTCTGCGTGGTGCGCCGGGAAGATGCGGGCGCGGTGCTGAGCGCCGCCCGGACGCGGCTGGCGGCCGAGGAAGCCAAGCGCAGGCGACTTGCCGCGGGGGAACTGGGGCTAGATATCTACGACATGCGCGGGCGACTTCGCGAGAAGGGGCTGCGCCATGTCTGAACACTGCGGAACGCCGCAAGTCACGCAGCGTGCATGCCCCGTCCATCTTGCGTGCACGGGATCCCGTTCGGATGTCTGACGGTATTCCCTGCTTGTGGATGCGCGGCGGCACCTCGAAAGGGGCCTATTTCCTTGCCTCGGACCTGCCGGCCGACCGGGCCGCGATCGACGATCTTCTGTTGCGCATCATAGGCTCGCCCGATCCCCGGCAGATCGACGGCATCGGGGGGGCGGACCCGTTGACCTCGAAGGTGGCGATCCTGTCGCCGTCCAGCCGCGCCGACGCCGATGTCGATTACCTGTTCCTGCAGGTCTACGTCGATCAGGCGCTGGTCTCGGACGCGCAGGGCTGCGGCAACATCCTTGCCGGCGTGGGTCCTGCCGCGATCGAGCGGGGGATCGTCGCGGCGCGCGCCCATGAGACCCCCGTTCGCATCCACATGCTCAACACCGGCGAGGTCGCGGTTGCACGTGTCGCCACCCCCGGCGGGCGGGTCGGCTACGATGGGACCGCAAGGATCGACGGGGTGCCGGGCCACCACGCGGCCGTCCCGCTGATGTTCACCGGACTGGAGGGGTCGATGACCGGTGGCGCGATGCTGCCCACGGGCCGGGCGGTCGACGTGATCGATGGCGTCGCCTGCACCCTGATCGACATGGGCATGCCCATCGTCGCGATGGATGCCGCCGATCTTGGCATCACCGGACGCGAGACGCGTGAGACGCTCGAGGCCGATACCGCCCTGAAGGCGCGGGTGGAGGCGATCCGACTGCACGCCGGCCCGATGATGCATCTTGGCGATGTGACCGACAAGAGCGTGCCGAAGATGACACTTGTGTCCGCGCCGCAGGCGGGCGGCGCAATCTCGACCCGGAGTTTCATCCCGCACCGCTGCCACGCCACGATCGGGGTCTTCGCGGCCGTCAGCGTCGCGGCGGCCTGCGTTCTCGAGGACGGGGCCGCCGCGCGTATGGCGGTCCTGCCCGGTGACGGGGTGTTTCGCGTCGAGCATCCGACGGGTGCCGCTGAGGTGATGATTGACCGCGGCGCCGACGGCCAGGTGACGGCTGCCGGCACGCTTCGTACGGCGCGCAAACTCATGGACGGGCTGGTCTTTCCGGCCCCGCCACGGGACTAGGCGTTTCGCGGTAAGGCCCGTCGCCGAGGCCCCTGCGGCCGCCCGAACCCGTCGCCGGCGCAGGCCAGTGCGATCTGATCGCGCAGCCACGCATGGGCCTGGTCCCGTTCGAAGCGGCGATGCCAGATCAGGTGATTTGCGATCGGCGCGACCTCGAGCGGGACGGGCGCGGTCACCAGGGGATACCGGTCGAGGAAGTAATCGGCGGTGCGGTGGGTGAAGACGCCGACCAGGTCCGACTGCAGCAGCAACTCGGGAACGATGGTGAAGCTCATCAGCGTCGCCGCGATGTTGCGGCGGTGCCCGGCGCGTTCCAGCACTGCGTCGAAAGCGGCGCGACGGTCGCCGGTGGAACTGACCACGAGATGTGAATAGCCCAGGATGTCCTCGAGCGCCGGGCGCGGACCACGCCCGACAAGCGGATGGTCGGCGCGACACAGGCAGACGAAGCGGTCCTCGAAGGCGAAGCTGCGGGCCAGATGGGGCGGCGTGTCGTCGAACCAGCCGATGGCGAGGTCGATCTCCTCGGCCTCGATCAGGCGGATCGCGTAGTCCCTGTCGGTGGTGCGCAGGTTGATGACGATGCCGGGGGCGACGCGGCCAAGATGTTCCAGCAATGGCAGGAAAACGGGCAGATTGAACCGGTCGGGCGCGCCGATGGCGAATTGCGCCTGTGCCGTGGCCGCGTCGAATTCGCCGGGGCGTGCGATGCAGGCCCCGGCGTCCTGCACGATCCGGGCCACCAGCGGCGCAAGTTCGGCCGCGCGGGGTGTCGGGCTAAGGCCTTCGGGCGTGCGCACCAGCAGCGGATCGTCGAGGTGATCGCGCAGCCGCTTGAGCGCGTTGGAGATCGCCGACTGGGTCCGCCCGAGTCGCTCGCCCGTGCGGGTCACGCTGCGCTCTTCCAGAAGGGTGTGGAGCACAACAAGCAGGTTCATGTCGAAATTCATGATTGTATCAGGCCCTTCATCACCGTGAGTGATTTTCTAGAACACGAGTATCCATTTCCCAAATGAATTCGGATCGGCCACCCTTGCAGTGGTGCTTCAGGGGGCTTGAGGGGGAGGGAGCGCAATGAGGATAACCGGTATCGACGGGGGCGTATCCACCGCCGCAGCAGGCGCGGATCCCGATTACCTTGCGTTTCACCCGTCCCCCTCGGCGCCGCGTTTCCGGATGCCCGCAGGCGCGGTCGATGCGCATTGCCACGTGTTCGGTCCGGCGGCGCGGTTTCCGTACTCGCCGAGGCGGAAATACACGCCGGTCGATGCGCCGGCCGAGACGCTTTTCGCATTGCGTGACCATCTTGGTCTGTCGCGCAATGTCATCGTGCAGGCGACCTGCCACGGGTCCGACAATTCAGCTATGCTCGACGCCATCGCGCGCTCGGAGGGGCGCGCGCGGGGCGTGGCGGTGGTGGACGTGGACACGCCCGAGGAGGAGTTGGCGCGCCTCCATGAGGGCGGAGTGCGCGGGGTGCGCTTCAACTTCCTCAAGCGGCTGGTGGGGGACGCGCCGAAGGCCGACTACATACGCATCGCAGAACGCGTCGCCGCGCTGGGCTGGCACGTCGTGGTCTATTTCGAGGGTCACGAACTGGCCGATCTCGAGCCCTTCATCCGCAGCCTGCCATCTTCCATCGTGATCGACCACATGGGCCGCCCCGAGCTGGCCGAAGGGCCCGACGGCGCGGGGTTTTCGCGTATTCAGGCGCTACTGGCGTCAGACCGGCGGTTCTGGGTGAAAGTGTCATGCCCCGAGCGGCTGACGGCCGCCGGGCCGCCCTATGACGACGTCGTGCCCTTCGCGCGGCGGCTGGTGCAGGAGTTTCCCGATCGCGTGCTCTGGGGCACCGACTGGCCGCACCCCAACATGAAAAGCCACATGCCCGATGATGGGCAATTGGTGGACATGATCCCGCGGATCGCGCCGACCGATGACCTCAGGCGGCGTTTGCTGATCGATAACCCGATGCGCCTCTATTGGCCCGAGGAGGCACCCGCATGACCGAGGCGGTCGGTCAGGCCCGATGGGCCGCGTGGTCCGTCGCGGCGCTTGCGACGCTGATGTGCGTCGCCTGCATCTTGTGGAATCTCGAGCTGCACACGCGGCTGGGCTTCGCCGTGCTGCGCCAGCAGTACATGGCGCTGCAATTGGGGCTGGCGCTGGCCATCGCCTTTCTGCGCTACGGCCCGCACGGCGGCGTGGTGGCGCGTCCGAACATGGTCGATCTCGCCGTTGCGGCCATAAGTCTGTCTGTCCTGCTCTATGCCGCGTGGGATTTCGTCTGGCTCTTGGGCGAGCAATTCTACCGCCCCTGGCAGATCACGCTGATCGGTGCGGTCGTGGTGCTGGGGGTCATGGAGGGTATCCGGCGCCGCGCCGGGTGGATGCTGTTCGCCATCGTCGCGCTGTTCCTTGTCTACGCGCTTTTTGCCGACCGGGTGCCTGGGCGGCTCATCGGGCAGGAACTGTCGCCCCAGCGGCTGGTCGATTACGTGGGCTTCGACAGCTCAGCAGTGTTTTCATCGCCGCTGGCGGTCGGCACGATCACCGTCTTGTTGTTCGTCTTCTTCGGCCAGCTTCTGTTCGCGGCCGGGGGTGGTGCGTTCTTCACCGATCTGGCCATGGCCGCGACAGGCCGGACGCGGGGCGGGTCGGCCAAGATCGCTGTTGTGGGATCGGCGCTTTTCGGGTCGATTTCGGGTTCGGCCGTATCGAACGTGGCCACCACCGGCGTCATCACCATCCCGCTCATGCAGCGCGGCGGATATTCGAGGGAGGATGCGGGCGCGATCGAGGCCGTGGCCTCGACCGGAGGCCAGCTGACGCCGCCGATCATGGGGGCGGCGGCCTTTCTCATGGCCGAGTTTCTGGACATTTCCTACGCGATGGTGGCCGCGGCGGCGCTGGTGCCCGCGGTCCTGTTCTACCTCGGGGCCTTCATGCAGGTCGACCTGATCGCGGCGCGCGACAAGATCGCGGCGCCCGAGGATGCCGACCTGACCGTGCGCAAGGTGCTGGTCCGGGGCTGGCATTTCCTGATCCCCTTCGCCGTCCTGCTCCATGCTCTGTTCGGCTTGCGGATGGACCCCGAGGATGCGGCGCTTCTGGCTTCGATCGTGATCGTCGTGGCCGGGTTCCTGCGCGGCTATGACGGCGCCCGGCTGACGCTTGCGACTCTGGGCCGGGTCTTTGTCGATACCGGCACATCGATGGTCGACCTGATCCTCGTGGTCGCGGCGGCGGGTTTCGTGATCGGTGTTCTGAATGTCACCGGGCTTGGCTTCGCGCTGACGCTCGTGCTGGTCGATGCCGTGGGATCGAGCCTGTTCCTGCTGCTCATGATCTCGGCGGTGGTCTGCATCATCCTTGGCATGGGGATGCCGACCTCCGGGGTCTATGTGCTTCTGGCGAGCCTGGTTGCACCGGCGCTGGTCGAGGCCGGTGTGGCGCCCATCGCGGCGCATCTGTTCATCCTGTATTTCGGCATGATGTCGATGATCACGCCACCGGTGGCGCTTGCGGCTTTCGCGGCGGCGGCGATCTCCAAGGCGAGCGCGATGCGCACGGGGCTGGCCGCGATGCGGATCGGCTGGGCTGCGTTCATCCTGCCTTTCGCATTCGTGGCAACGCCGGCGTTGCTGTTTCAGGGAAGTCTGGCCGAGATTGCCTTGGCCGCGACCCTGACCGCCTTGGGCATCGGGGCTGTCACCGTGGGCATCGCCGGCTACTGGGCGCGCAGTCTCGGTCTTGTCCTGCGGGTGGCCTTCGCCGGGCTTGGCGCCCTGAGCCTGCCGCTTGGGTTCGTCGATGTCGCCCAGGGCGTGCATGTGGCGGCGGCCGCGGTGGTGGTCCTGCTGGCCACGGCGCTTGTCGTGCTGGCCGGCAGGGCGCGCGCAAACAATCAACCGATCTGAGAGACGACAACCAGAGCACCAAAGGGAGGATAGGATGAAACATCTCAAGACAATGGCCGGTGCAGGGCTGGCCGCCATGGCATTGAACGGCCCGATACAGGCGCAGGTCGTCTCGATGGCGACCGGCGCGCAGGGGAGCCTCGCCTACAACTCTGGCCAGGCCGTGGCCGTGGTCGCCAACGACAACGCCATCACGGTGCGCACGCAGCCGCTGGTCGGCTACATGCCGTTGCTGAACGCCGGCGAGGTCGATTTCGGCTATGCGAACGGTGCCGAGGCGGCCTTTGCCTATACCGGCACGGGCAATTTCGACCGCGAGCATCCCGACGTCCGGCTGGTCGGAACCATGTTCAACCTGACCACCGGCGTCATGGCGCCCTGTGACCTGAACCTGCGGAGTGTCGATGATCTGGAAGGGCGCAGCGACCTGCGGATCGCGTCGGAATACACCTCGTCGACCATCATTCCCTATTACATCGCGGGCACGCTGGCGACAACGGGTCTGAGCTACGACGACTTCACGCAAGTCCCCGTCTCGAGCTTCGTGGACGGGATCAACGCTCTGGGCGACGGTCTGGTCGACATGGCGCTGGTGAGCCTCAATGCGGGGGCGGGTCAGCAGGCAGCGGTGCAACTGCAGGACAGGGGCGGGCTGTGTTACATCTCGATGAACGACACGCCAGAGGCCCTTGCCGCCTATACCGATGTTCTGCCCACGGGCACCATCCGCACGCTGCCGCAGAACGAGAACATCAACGGTCTGCAGACCTGGGGTGCCAACATCGTTTCGGTGCCCTGGATGCTGATGGCCAATGCCGATGTGGATGCGCAGGTGGTTTATGACCTGATCAGCGTGATCCACGGGAACCAGGAGGCGCTGGGCGCGTCGTTCGGCGCGTTCAACGGGGCCGATTTCTCGGCCATGGCCCCGGAAAACGCGATGCCCTACCACCCCGGCGCGATCCGCTATTTCGAAGAGATCGGGATGTCGGTCGGTCAATAGGCTCGAACGCGACGCTCCGCCGCGAAGGCGGGGCGTCGCCATTCATGACGAAAACGGGAGACCGGGTTGATGATGACGGACCTGACCGCCGGCGATGGCCACACGCTGGAATGCTGGATCGAAGACGCGCATGGCTCCCGCAAGGGCGGCGTCGTGATCCTGCAAGAGATATTCGGCGTTACCGACCAGCTCAAGGGCGTGGCGAAACGCTACGCGGCGCTTGGCTACGATGTCGCGATCCCCGCGCTGTTCGACCGGCATGAAAAGGGTGCGGTCATCCCCTTCGATCAGGGGCCCCGGGGGCGCGACATGATGCTTGCTGCGGACCTCGACCAGACGATGCTGGACATCGACGCCGCGGTTCAGGCTTTGAAGGTCAAGGGCGGCAAGGTCGGCGTCGTCGGCTTCTGCTGGGGCGGGGGGCTTGCGCTGCGCACGGCGCAGGTCCTCGACGTGGACGGTGCGGTGGCGTTTTACGGGACACGGCTGACCCAGTATCTCGACCGCCCGCTCAAAGCGCCACTGATGGCGCATTTCGGCACTCTCGATGATCACGTCCCGCCCGAGATGCGCGCCGCGGCCGAAGCCTGCCTGCCCGAGATGGAGGTCCATCTCTACGAGGCCGGGCATGCCTTCGCCAATGACGCAAGGCCCTCGTTCGTGCCGGCTGCGGCGGATTTGGCGCATGATCGTACGGCGGAATTTCTCGCCCGAGTGCTGGCCTGACACCAGTGATCAGCCCTGCCGTTATCGGCCTTGGCCCGGCCTTCGCCGCCGACATCGGGAAGGCCTAATGGGGGCTTGCGATCAAGACGCCGGTGGTGACACCTCCAAGAGATACTCTGGAAGATCGACGGTGAGCGGCGCGCGCTCTGTCGGGCCATCGATCATGAGCGAGAGGTGCCGGAGAATTTCGCCACGAAGGCGCGCGAAAGGAAGCCGGCCCCGAAATGCCTCGGCAGAGCGATGCGCAAGCATGGTGGGCCTGAGGTTTCCGTCGCGGGCGGGCCGAGACCGTACCGGGCGGCGTTGGCAGTCGTCGGTGCTGATACGTGCTGGCAGACGGGGCGTTGGCCGAAAAACGGCGCAAAGGACTCGCATCAGCCATTCTGAGGACTGAACCGGGCGTGCTCCGGTTGCGGCTTGCGTGAAGCCTTCGGAAATCCGGCTTCGCCCACGGCTTTGGTGTGGGGCCAGTGCAACACGGGCTGCTGCCTTACGACTCCAATTCGTCCGACACCGCCCCGAGTGGGGACTTCAGGCGACCAGCGAAAGGGGCAAGCGCATTTGCGCCGCCACGAGCGACGGCTTGCCAAGCTTCCCGTCTCGTCTGAGGATCGCAACGTCGGCCCGACCCTCCGCCACGTCGATACCCCATTCGGCAATGTCCTCGATAGGGCGCCCTGATGACGCGGCGACGTCGTCCGGGGATCCGCCACCGGCAAGCGCGGCTTTTGAACGCAGTTCAGTGCGCAGGCGGGCGAGGGCATCCGCGGACAACACGGCCTTTCGACCGATGGCGTCCAGGTCTCCATCCGCTTCGATGTCTGCCCAGGAGGGCGCCAGAAGCGGCAAGGTGGCTTCACCTTCTCCCAGAACCACGGCCACCGGAACGTTCAGGATCTCGGCGACCTGCTCGGCGTCTTCGCCCGCGACCGCTTCGTTTCGGGCCCGCACGACGCCTTCGATCTCGACGACCTGCTGTGCCGCAAGCCCGGTTTCCCGGGCCGCCTCCACGACCGAGCGTCCTTCAACCAAGGCACGTTCGACCCTCACCCGCTTCTCGATGCTTTCGACGACGCTCTCTTCGACGTCGGTCATCGCGGCGATATCGGCGCGCTCCATTGTGCCGTGCAGCACCATCTTGCGCACCATGCGGATCTTGGCCTTCTGCGCACTGAGGCCCGCGATGGCTTCGTTCATCATCCGGACGTAGGCGGCAATCGCCGCATCATGCTCGAGATCGCCGAGTTCCGAATCCGCAAGCAGCGATTTGACAAGGCCCTCGGCCTCGCGCGTGGCGCTTTGCAGTTCGGCGATCTCGGCGTCGGCCTCGTCGATGTGCTTGTTCAGGACGGCCTTGTCCTTCTTGAGCTGCTTGTTGATCGCCTGTGCGCTGGCCATGCCGACCACAAGCTCGATGACCGCGATCGCGGCACTCAGCGCCACCGCGCCCTTACCGAACCTCAGAACCTTCATGAACTTGGACGACTTCGCCAGCTTGGTGGCCTTGCTCAGTTTCGGCGCCTTCCCGATCAGCTTCATCACCGGAGGCGCGAGACCCCCAACCATCATGGCCACCCCGCCGATGCCGCCAATGCCGGCGGATGCAAGAAAGATCGGGTCGGTGAAATACCTGTCCAGGGCATCCGAGGCGATTTCGGCGTCGCTGGGCGGCGGCGGCGTGGTCAGGACGGCGATCTGGTCGAGTTGCGCGACCACGAAGGTCGCCTTTTCCTCCATCTTCTTGATATCGTTCATCGCCGCATCGAGCGCGATCATCTGTTCCGCATAGGAAGACTGCCGGCTGACAAGGTCCTCTCTCAGGATCGAAAGCTGATTCTTCAGGTCGTCCGTCTTGAGCCCTGCCAGCGGATCGAAATCTATGCCCATGACGGCGCCCTCTAGTCTTTCTCGGAAAGAAGCTGTTGCTCTTCTTCGGTCAGAAGTGCGCCGACATCGGCCGGATCCTCGTCGGGATCGGGCGATGCGGCTTTGATCGATGCGATGTCGGCTTCGGTCAGGCCGGTCAGGCCGGTGATCGTGTCGGTGTCGACCCCGAGCCCCAACAGCCGCGCCGCCATGTCACGGCGGGCGGATTGCTCCGCCTCTGCGGCTGTCAGTTCGCTCGCGGCGGACGGACCGGTCTCGATCCCGGCATTCGACATCTGCTGTTCGACCGAGGTGATTTCCGCCTCCACCGCCACGCGCGCGGAAACGAGGGCGGTGATCGCGTTCTTGAACCGCCGCGACGTCCCGGTCAGGATGGTTTTCTGACGGTTCAGCACACGGCGCTCTTCCGCGATGTCCGCGTGGACATACCCCAGTTCGGCGAGGCCGAGGGAAACGACGGTGGTCAATGTTCGCGAGGCCTGCGCGATATCCCGGGCGGTTTTCTCGCCCTCGTCAATCTCGCGGGTCAGCCGGTCCGTTCTGTCGATATCGAATTCCGGGACCGACGCGGCATGCGTTTCGAAATCGTCCGTCAACTGCCGGTAGTGCGCCACCGCGTCCTTCAGCGCGGCCTGTTCCTTGTAGTATCGCTCGCGGTCCTTTTCGACGCTGACCTTCAATTCGGCGACGCTCTTGCGCAATGGAACGAGGTCCGGGGCATAGGTCTCGGGCTCGAATGCGCTCGGGATCGTCTGCGTGAAGAACTTCGGAATTTCCTTGGTAAAAAAATTGCCGACGTCCTTGAAAACACCCATTAGGCGACCACGGTGCAGATCGACGAATCTGCGACGATTTCATCGAGACGGCGCTGGACGAACACCGTCGGGAAGGATGTGTAATTTGTGACGTCCGTTACCGAGATCCCGCTGCAGAGCATCTTGGTCATCGACTTGTATTGCGCACGAAACTCGCTCACGTCCCCCATGGCGCGGCCAAGTTCGCGCTTCATTTCGGCGCGGCTGGCGTAACCGAGGCTTTCCTGCAGATCGGTCAGGTCGGCCTCGAGTTTCTCGGTGGAGTCGTTGAAGTTGTCGACCTGTTTCTGCAAATCGGCAGCCCATTCCTCGTAGACGGGAATGTTCGTCCGATAGAAGGTTTCGCGCTCGCGCCGGTCCCGGAGGATGAGTGCGACGCCCAACCCGCTCGCGGCCACACCGGCGAGACCGCCGAGCAGCTTGACCTTGGGCCACCGCACGACGCCCCGGGCAACCGCGTCGGCAGCATTGTCCGCAGCCTGCGCGCCCGTGTTCAGTCCCCTCGCGGTACTGTTTGCACGGCGAATGTCCCAGCCCAGTTTCAGAAGGCTTCCCACGCCGCCGATGGCACCGCCGATGGCAAGCGTATCGTCCAAGGCATCGAGCGCGTCGCTGCTGTAGGGATTGTTACCCGGGCTGCCATCCGTGACAGGTTCGTCGCCGAGGAGATCCTTCGTGATGGCGTCGATGACCTCGACCTTGCCGTAGATCTCCTGGAATTCCGTCAGTTTGGCTTCCAGTGCCGCACGTGCGTCCTTGAACGCGTCGAAATGGTCCGTGCGGCCATCGGCAAGCCGGTTGAATTCCGCTTCGAGTTCACCGAGGCTCGCGTTCTCTACATCGAATGCCATTCCGGCCTCCTGAACTGAACCGCCGGGGGCGGCTGATGATAGATGATGGAGAGGCTTCAGGCGGCGCGTCTGCGCCGTACGATGCCGAGCGCGCCGATGCCGGCCACGAGAAGCCACATCGACGCCGGCAGCGGGATGGGCGCAAGCGTCGGGTTGCCGCCAGACCCTGGGTTGCCACCGGACCCCGGGTTGCCTCCGGGCAACTGGGAAAACGCGATATTGTCGACGGCGTAGGCCGTTTGCCGTCCGTCGAAGAAATCCCTGAGCACGAACTGGATCGACAGGTCGCGACCGATCAGGTTGGTCAGATCGACGCCCACCGTGGTGTCGAAGAACGGATCGCTGGCGTCTTGCGTCGAAACGTCGAGGGACACCCCGGTAGATCCGCCCGCGCTTGGCAAGGCATTGTCGGTCACGACGGCTTGCGACGGATTGCCGGAGACCGACGCCGTGGTGCGGTCCACGACAATGTAACGTCCCGGATCGAAGATGTTGCCCGCGGCATCGAGGTCGGTGATGATCGCCTGGAAATCGTCGACGGACGTCGAACGCTCGTTGGGCAGGGGTGCGTTGATGCTGTTTTCTACGTCAAGCGCGAGAGTGAAGTCGAAGCTCAGCACCGGCGCGCTTGCTGTGACCTGGAATTCCTGCGTCAGGGACACGAAAGTCACGAACGAATCCGCGTCAGGGTCAGAGATCAGCCTTGCATACGGATTGCCTCCGTTCTGCTGAAGGTTGACGTAATTTCCAGAAGCGACCGTGCCGCCGAAATTCGTATCGGCCTGTGCGGTCCATCCGTTCAGGCCGTCGTCGAAAAGCCCGTTCTGAATGACGCTGGCATAGGATGGTGTCGCGGCGCCGAAGATGAGGATTGTGGCGGTAATCAAATGTTTCATGGCGCCCACTTGTTAAAATGATTTTGATGATTTGCGCAAAAAGGGCCACATCTTGACAGTATGAGTCAAGTTCTTCCTGTCCATTTATTGATGAAATTAGTGGCAAAGACGATGGCAGGGTCGGAGAACCGTATCTGGTAAGCATTGGCAAATATTGTTCATGTTTCTCATGGGCCTTGGGAAAAGTGCCGTCGGCCAGTTTTTTGACCTCCCTGAGGCTTTCATTCTCAAAAATTTCGCCGATCACGAAACGGAGTGACAGCTGAATCGAATTAACCTAATTTCATCCGCGTATTATGGATCTCTTATCTTCACCAGAAGTCGTGGATGTCCTCGAGGAAATTCGGGTCAACTACGGGCTAGATGAAACGATCGACTCTGGCGAGTTGGATCGTTTTTTTTGGCTGAGGGCGGCGCGTCCCGCAGGCCAAGCGGAGCGTTTGCGTGTCTGGCCCACATACCGACGCCCGTCCGCGGGGACGACGGATGTGGGCGGCCATCCTCCGGTCAGGCTGTGCAACCTCGTGCTCCAGGGCGGCGGTACGCTCGGGCTGGCGCATGCAGGCTTCGTCACCGGTCTGGAGGTCGCAGGCGTCCGTTTCGCGGGCCTTGCCGGAACATCTGCGGGCTCCATCCTTGCGATGGGGATCGCGGCGATCCGTGGGGCGGACGTGACACGCGAAACCTACCGCAAGCTCGTCGCAATCACCGATGCGGTCCCGATGGACAGTTTCATCGACGGGCCGCGCCCCTTGCGCGTCCTGATCAAGCGTGCTCTGCAGGGTCGGCCGATCTACACGCCGCAACACTGGCCCGGACTGCTTGCGGCGCTGGCGCGATTGCGCGATCGCAGGGGGCTGAATCATGGCACGGCCTTCGAGACCTGGTTCGAGAGCGTTCTGCTCGAACTGAACTGCAACACGATCAACGATCTGTATGAAGCGCTCGATACGGTCTGGGACGACCTTGCCGATCTGCGTGCGCTCTATCCCAATGGCCCTGATCGTGACCCGGTTCTGAAAGACCTCTCCAAGGTCGACGCATCGCTTGCGGGACGTCCCGGCACCGCCTTGCTGCATCTGATCACGATGGCGATGCCCGTGGGTCTGAAATTCAAACTGCCGCAGGATCTTTACTACCTCAGCCCCGAATACCAGCGGACCTCGCCTGCACGGCTGGTGCGCACCTCGATGTCGATCCCGGCCTTTTTCGAGCCCGTCGTGATGCGGACGAACCGGCAGACCTGGGCCGGCCGGGTGCAAAGCGAGGTCTCGGACCTCCTGCCGGCGGGGCAGTCGGAACAGTTCGAGGCCTTGCGGGAGCTTGTGTTTCTGGACGGGGGCATGATGTCGAACCTTCCAAGCGACAGCTTCCGCGAATTGATGCCGGAGGTGCCGACAATCGTGGTGCCCCTGGTGCGCGGCGGCGAGGCAAAGGAAATCACGCGGCGCAAGAGGCTGTCCGCTCTTGGCGCTGATGCGGCTGCCTGTGCGTCCGCCGTGCGGTTGCAGCGCGACCGCGAGACATGGGCCCAGAACGCGACCTTGCGCAAAGCCTTCGACCAGGCCGAGGAAAACGCGCCCGACGTCGTGTCGGACAAGCGTGCGCCACGGCGTTACCCGGTCGCCATTGCGCCCATCGATACCGGCGACGCCAACTGGCTGAACTTCGTCATGTCCGCCGAGGACAAGGCCATTTTGTTCCTGACCGGCCTGCGGCGCGCCCGCGATCTGCTCAAGACCTTGAAAAATGGGAATTCGTCATGACGATCCTGACACTCGACAGCGTTTTTCCGCAGTTTTCCGATATGGAAAGCCGGCATCCCTTCGACGACGAAAGCGGCAGGGCCGAAGCGCTGGACCGGCTCAAGGAAAGCTATCTTGCGGAACTGGGCGAAAGCGCCCCTTCGGCGCAAGCCCGGGATGAGGCGACCGCAAAGGCGCGGGCGCTTGTCGCAGACCTGACGGCGGCTCTGGACGATTTCGTGGCCGCGATCATGCCGCCAGAGCTTTCGACCGAGAATGCCGATTACGTGGTCGAGGACACGGACCGCACTCAGGTCTTTCTGACCGGACAGATTGCGCGCCTGCAGTCGGACGCGCCCGGAGACCCCGCGACGGCGATACAGTTCCGCCTGTCGAACACGACGCTGGAGCAGAACTTTCAGGCCTTGCTGGATCATCTGACCGCAAGTCGCATCGCGGAGGAAATGGACGCCCCGACCTATGTGGAACGGTTGCGCGGCGCGTTCAAACGCGCGCGGGACGGTGCGCGGATGCAAAGCGGCAAGCTGGAAGAGCACCTCGTTCAATCCGATCTCGTCTCGGGGCGTCTTTCAGCCGTCGAGAGGGTGATCGGTTTTCTTCGCGACGATCTGTTGCCGCGCCTCGAAGACGCCGGCGAGAAGGAAAACCCGGATGCAGCCGAGCTGATGACCGACCTGCAGGCATTGGATGTCTACGCGTCCAATGCGTCTGCGCTGTGCGAACATTTCCGGAAATTCCTTCGTCTCAGCCTCGACAGTCTGACACGCATCCGCCGTGACTTCGCCTCCGACGCGAACATGGCGGGGGCGGAGGGCGAATCCATCCTCGTCTCGCGCGAGATGGAGTTGCACCCGTTCTACCGGCCACGCCCCTTGCTTTGGGCGCTTGCCATCACGCTGCTGGTCAAGATGGTGCTGGCGCACAACACTTCGGAAACGCTGCATTTTCAGGCGATCCCGATCCTGTTTCTGTCATTCGCGCTCACGTGGCTGCTTTCGATCTTCATCGGGGTTTGGGCCCGCCGGCGCCGCATGAAGGACCTTCAGGAACATATCAGGGCACAGCTTTTCAACCTGCTGCATTCCGGAGAGCCATCTGGCGAACTGGTGGAATTTCCGCCCATCCGTTCCGGCCATCAGGAAGAGCCGCCGAAGCCGATCAAGGCCTTCGCCTATCGCGGCAATGCGGAAATGCACAAGCGCCGCGTGGTGTTGCGGAACCTCTTCGCGCTTCTGATCCCTGCGGTCCTCGCCCTGGCCGTCATGATAACCCGCGAGGATGTGGACCGAGATTTCGTCGCGCATTTCCCGGGGGCCGAACCTTGTGTTCTGGCGACGGGCCGCATGGTCTTCGCGTCGCCGACATCGTATTTCGTCAAGCCCGCCGGAAGGGTGGATAGCGTTGGAGAGTGGGCGCTGAGCCGTGTGTTCCCGGAACTCATGGCCGATGTCGTCCAAAGATCGCGCATCATCACCGTCAGAACCGCGCACAGGCCGGCTGAGGAACCGCTGGCGGACTGCGTATTCATCGAACCGGTCGGCGGCAACGTGACCATCACCCACGAGGGCAACGCGTTCGGGGATTTCGACACCGAACTCGCCGTCACCGCGATTGCCGAACAGACGCAAAGCCTCATTGCCGCGCTGGGCAATCCGAGGCCGATCAACCTCGATCTCGGAGATACGGGCGAGGGCGGGGCGCCTGTCGTCACGGTCAACCTCGGCGACACCAGTCTCGACGTGCTCGCGCAGGCGATCCTGCGCGGCGCGGCGCCGACACCCGGCCGCGTCGGTCCCGGTCCGGTCGATCCCGTCATCGTCGATGCGCGGACCACGATCGAGCTAGAGCTGTCCAGACCAAACCCGAACGAGATCGATCTCACGCAGGTCCTCGATGCGCTGAACATCATCCGCCTTCGCCTCGGCGCGGACGCCAGCATCGTGGATGCGCTCAACGTGGCCTTCGGCGGGCCGACGATCACCGCGCCGGAAATCGAGTTGCCGGACAGCGTGCTGATGTTCCTTGGAGGCGAGGATGGCGAGACCGGACTTCCGGCGGAACTGCGCGACCTCCGCATCGCGCTGCAGGCATCCAACGAGCTGGCCACCGCCTTTGCCGCCATGATCGCCGCCGACGGGGATGGGGGCGGTGGCGGCGATACCATCGTGACGGTCCTCAACGAGCAACTGACCTCGATCATCGAAGGGCAGGAACAGCTCATCGCGGCCTTGACCGCCAACTTCGCCGCGCGGACGCAGGACGCCATTGTGGTCACACCCCTGATCCTGGACGTCGATGTCGGTGAGGGCGGCGCGGGCGGCGGGGGCGATGGCGGCGTCAGCGCCAATATCTTCCAGACGACCATCGAGCTGGCCGCGACCGGCACGCGCCTCGACACGCTGGCGAATACACTGGTGCTGCCCTTCTTTCCTGCCCCTGTCCAGAGCGGCAACGGCGCGCTCGAGACACCCCAGGGAGCGTTCGATTGGGGGGCCGACACGGCAAGGCTGCTCGACCCCGAGGTCGACGAGGACGAGACGACCTATTTCGGCCGGATTGCTCGGACGCTCGAAAGCTGCCTGATCGACAATGCGACCGTCGAACTGGATATGATCGGTCTTGCCAGTCCCTCTTGGGACGGCCCGACCGGCACGACCACCGCCGAGACGTTGAACTACTATCTTGCCGAGGGCCGACGGATCGGTGCATTGCGTCAACTGGCCGATTTGATGGGCGAGGCGGACGAAGCCCGCGTCCTGGTGCAGATTTCGGACGGTTCGACCATGGCCTTGCCCGAGATCATCGATGTCGCATCCTCCGAGCTGCCCGTCGAAGAGGCCCTGAACCGCATTGCGAGGTTCGGCAGCCGGAGCCAGTTCGAGACGCGACGCGACACGCTTCTGGCGGTGACCGGGCTCAATCCCGACATGGAAAGCCCGCTGGAGGAACTGTTCGGCCGCTCCGTGGTTCTGCGCGTGGTGCGGTCCGATGGCGGCCCATGCCAGTTCTAGCCCTGCAGGGTCTGGTCAGTAGAACCACGGCATCGGACGGAACCGTCCGGCACCACCCAAGCGGTCAATCACGCCGGCCGCGGCCACGCTCGCAAGCCGTTCGGCCGTGTCGAGGGCGCAGCCGGGATCGGGCAGGCAGGTCTGTCGAAGTCCTGTGCAGGAACGACGCCTTCGTGCTCAGGCGCCCCCGTCCGATCCGCCGGAGCCAAGAACGCCCTTTGCGAGAAGGACGTCGATTTCCGCATCGTCCAATCCCGCTTCAAGAAGCGTCGCCCTGCCATCGGCGCCGAGTTCGGGCGTGGCGTGACGCACCGATAACGGCGTTTCGGAGAACTTGATCGGAAACCCGGTCATCGCCACGTCCCCGTGTCCTTCGTGAGGAACACGCAAGACCATGTCCTGGGCGGCGACCTGCGGATCGGCCAAGGCCTCGGTCAGCGACTGGACCCGGCCCGACGGCACGCCGGCCCGGTTCAACCGCTCGATCCATTCGTCCTGCGTCCCGCTCACCAGTGCCCCGTTGATCAGCGCGTTCAGTTCAGTGCGATGCCGGAGGCGCATTTCATTGTTCTCGAACCGGGGGTCGGACAGGAGGTGCTCAAGGCCCAGTTCCCGCAGGAACCGGCGCACGATCACCTCGGTCGATGGCGCAACCGCGATGTCCCCGTCGGCCGTACGGAACAGGCCATAGGGAGAGGCGATCGGATGGTCGTTGCCGGTCGGAACGGGATCCCGCCCAGTGGCCAGCGCGTTCGCAGAAAGATAGGCCATCATCGACATCATGGACATCATCATCGACGCTTCGACGCGCTGTCCGGGGGCGCCGTTTTCCCGACCCCGGAGGGCCGCCACGGCGCCGAGCGCGGCATAGAGGCCGGCAACCAGATCGGTGATCGGCGGCCCGGTGCGCAATGGACCGGTCTCGGGCGTTCCGTTCGTGGTCATGTATCCCGACATGGCCTGCGCGATGAAATCGAAGGCGGGGCGGTCGGCATAGGGTCCGGTGCTGCCGTAGCCGTTCACGCTGGCGACGATCAGGTCCGGGTTGATCTCCCGCAGGCGGGTTTCCGTCAGGCCCATGCGCTCGAGGATGCCCGGCCGGAAATTCTCGGTGAGGATGTCGGCGCCTGCGAGCAACCGCTCGAGCACTGCGATGCCCTCGGGCGCACGCAGGTCCAGTTCGACCGATTTCTTGTTGCGGTTGAATCCGGCGAAGTACCACGACAGGCCCTGCACCACATGTCCCTGTTTTCGGACAGGGTCGCCGCCGGGCGCCTCGATCTTGACGACATCGGCGCCGAGATCGGCAAGCATCATGGAACAGAACGGGCCCGAAAGGATGCGCGTCAGGTCGATGACACGGACACCCGAAAGAGGAAGATTGGTCATCCGGCGGCCGTGACGGTCAGTTCGGGATCGTGCCGCTTGAGCCGGGGGCCCGCCTTCAGGACCTGTCCGGGCAGCGGTCGGCCGATCACGTCCTGGGTCAGCTGCGCCGCTTCGATAAGCTTTTCCAGGTCCACGCCGGTCTCGAAGCCGCTTTCCTGAAGCAGGTAGACCAGGTCCTCGGTGCAGATGTTGCCTGTAGCGCCCGCCGCGAAGGGGCAGCCGCCAAGGCCTCCCACCGCAGCATCGTAATGGGTCAGGCCCTCGGCGAGCCCTGCCATCACGCAGGCAAGGCCCACCCCGCGCGTGTTGTGGAAATGCAGGTGAATATCGAGACCGGGCGCGGCCTCGCGGATGGCGCGCATCGCGGCGCGCACGGTAAGCGGCGTGGCCATGCCTGTCGTGTCGCCAAGCGAAACGGCATCCGCGCCAAGCTCCTGGTAGCGCCGGGCGATGCGGGCGACCTGCTCGGGCGGCACGATGCCTTCGAAGGGGCACCCGAAGGCTGTCGCGATACCGCCTTCGACGGCGATCCCGGCGGACTTCAGCGTGTCGATGACCGCCTCGAATTCGGAGAGCGACTGCGCGATGGGCCGGTTCACGTTCTTGAGGTTATGCGTCTCCGAGGCGGACACCACCGTGTGCACCGCGTCGAGCGCGCAGCGCGCCGCCCGTTCCGCCCCGCGAAGGTTTGGCACCAAGGCGGTGACATAGGCGCCATCGGGACGGTCGATCCCGGCCAGAACCTCCTCGGCATCGGCCAGTTGCGGCACGGCGCGCGGGCTGACGAACGAGGTCACCTGCATGTGCCGCAGGCCCGAGGCGAAGAGCGCGTTGACGATCGCGATCTTTCTGTCCGTGGGGATGAAGGTCGCTACGTTCTGGAATCCGTCCCGAGGCCCGACCTCGCAGACGGTGATCTTGCTGCCCTCCGGCACGGGGCTTTTCGCGGGTGACAAGCTCGTCATATCGTTTTCCTTCCCTCGGGTCTCTCCCGGCCCGCATAATGCCCTCACGCATTTCGCGGGGGCAAGGGGGGCGGGGCATCGGTCGGTCCGCAAGAACCGTCCGTGTCCCGAAGTGGGCCGGCACCCAGATGCTGCGCCGGTCATGGAATGGATCTCGGCGGGACCCTGCCACGTGGCGTCGGATCACCCCTTGCAAAAACCTCAAGGATCGCATCAGTTTGCATACGGGTTTTACTGGGAGGAGAAACCGATGATCTTTCGAAAACTGACAACCGCCAAGCTGGCTGCCGTTACGGCAGCCGCGGTGACGATGACCGCGGCACCCGCCACGGCGAACGAGTGCATTGCGCCCTCGAACCCCGGCGGTGGCTGGGACTTCACCTGCCGCACGATCGGCCGCATCCTGACCGAGCTCGATCTCGTGGACGGCAACGTTCAGATCACGAACATGCCCGGCGGCGTGGGTGCCGTGACCTTCGCGATGGTCGCAGCCGAGCGCTCCGACGACGCCGACCTGATCGTGGCCACGTCGACCGTGGGCATCACCCAGATCGCGCAGGGCCGCTATCCCGCGCCACTCGACACGATGCGCTACCTCGCCATGCTGGGTGCCGATGTGGGCGTGATCGCCGTCGATGACGACAGCCCGATCGAGACCCTTGCGGACCTCAACGCGGCAATGGTCGACGACCCCACCGCACTCGTCACTGCCGGGTCTTCCGGTGCCGGCGGCTGGGACCACATTCGCCTGCTGATGGTCGCGGACGAAGCGGGCGTCGAGGACCTTTCGGCCATTCGCTGGGTTCAGTTCGACGGCGGCACCGATGCGGTCACGCAGATGATGGGCGGCCAGATCGACGTCGTCTCCACCGATCTCGGCGAGATCGCGGGTTTCGTCGAATCGGGTGACATCCGCGTTCTTGCGGCGCTCAGCGACGATCCGATCCCGGCCTTCCCCGAGATCCCCACCGCGGTTTCGCAGGGCGTCGACGTGACCGGCTACAACTGGCGTGGCCTCTACACCGGCGGTGATGTCACCGACGAGGAGTACGCCGCGTGGGTCGAGAAGCTCGAGACGCTCTACAACTCCGACGAATGGCAGGAAGCGGCGACCGCTTCGGGTCTCGTGCCGATCTGGCGCGGCGGTGCGGAGTTCGAGGCCTTCGTCCGTGAACAGGCCGACGTGATGGAACAGATTTCGCGCGACATCGGCGTTATCGAATGAGCGTAAGGATTCTGGGCGTCGCGATCTTCGTGATCGCGGCGCTCTACACGCGGCAGGCCGGGACCTATGCCGTCTCCTTCGGCGACGTGCTTGGTCCGACAGTGTTTCCGGTCATCGTGGGCATTCCCATGATGATCCTCTCCGCCTCGCTGGTGGTGTTTCCCACGGGGCAGGTCGATTGGCCTGCCCCGCAGCGGATGTGGCGGCAGGCGGCCGCACTCGCCGTGCTGGTGGGCTTCACGATGACGCTGGAGCCGCTGGGCTTCCCGCTGGCCGCTTTCGCGCTGATCGCGCTGATCGGCATCATTCTCGGTGGTGCGCCATGGCGCGCGGTCCTGCTGGGTGCGATCATGGCGCCCGCGCTCTGGGCGCTCTTCGACCAGGTGCTGGGCCTGCCACTCGATTTTCTGGGAGAGCTCTTCGTCTGACCGGTCGGACGATGCGCAAGGGTACGTATCATGGAAATCCTGTCTCTCCTCGGCCAAGGCTTCGTCGTCGCGAGTACGCCCCTCAACATCACCCTGCTGTTGATGGGATGCTTCATCGGCACGCTTCTGGGGGCGCTCCCGGGCCTCGGGCCGGTGAACGGCGTGGCGGTGCTGATCCCGCTGACCTTCACCTTCGGCTTCGACGCCACCTCGTCGATGATCCTGCTTTGTGCGGTCTATTTCGGATGCATGTATGGCGGGCGGATCAGTTCGATCCTGCTAAACATCCCGGGCGACGAACCGGCGATCATGACCACGCTCGACGGCTACCCTATGGCGGTGCAGGGCCAGGCCGCGAACGCGCTCGCGATCTCGGGCGTCGCCTCCTTCGTGGGGGCCACAATCGCGGTGATCGGCCTGTCGCTCTTCGCACCCCTTCTGGCGCGTGCGGCAATCCATTTCGGCCCGGCGGATTATTTCGCTCTCTACATCCTCGCCTTTGCCACCATTGGCGGCATCGCGGGTGTGGACCCGCGCAAGACGCTGCTCTCGGCGTTGATCGGCCTCTTGCTGGCCACTGTCGGCCTCGATCCGATATCGGGTGTGCCGCGCTACACCTTCGACAGCTTTCACCTTTATGACGGGATCGAGCCGATCGTCGCCCTCGTGGGCCTCTTTGCGATCTCGGAAATCCTGATGCTGCTCGAAAAGACCTTCAAGGACCGGCCCAAGGCCATCCCGGTGGGCAGTTGGCTGCCGCAATGGGGGGCGATCTGGCGCACCCGCTGGGCGATGCTGCGCGGCTCGGGCGTGGGCTTCGTGGCCGGCGTGCTGCCGGGCGCGGGGGCCTCGCTCGGTTCGTTCATGGCCTATGTCGCGGAAAAGCAGACCTCGAACAAGAAGGGCACCTTCGGCAAGGGCGATCCGCGCGGCGTGGCCGCGCCCGAGTCGGGCAACAACGCGGCCTCGGGCGGTGCGCTGATCCCGATGCTGAGCCTCGGGGTTCCCGGGTCGGGGACGACCGCCGTGCTGCTGGCCATGCTGATCTCGCTCAACGTGCAGCCCGGCCCGCTCCTGTTCGAGCGCCAGCCCGATCTGGTCTGGGGCCTGGTGGCGTCACTCTACATGGCGAATGTCGCGCTCCTGATCCTGAACCTGCCGATGATCGGCATCTTCACGCGGCTGATGATGACACCCACCTGGGCGCTCATGCCGATCGTCGCTGCCGTCACATTCGTGGGCGTCTACGGCATCTCGAACTCGGTTTTCGACCTCGAGATGATGGTCTTTTTCGGGGTCGTCGGCTACTTCCTGCGCAAGTTCGACGTAAGCTTGGTGCCGCTGGTGCTGGGGCTGCTTCTGGGCGGCGACATGGAACGCAACCTCCGCCGCGCCATGTCGATCTCGGACGGCGACTGGTGGATCCTGGTCGCCAGCCCGATTTCCATCGGCCTCTACATCCTGACGGCATTCTTTCTGGCCCTGTCCGTCTGGCTCGCCGTGCGCGACAACCGCCAGACCGAGGCCGAACGCCTGACCGAGGGCTGATCGCCCCCGGTCATGGCCGTCTCAGGACCTGGCCTCGTCCAGCACCTTGCGGGCGACGCGGAAGCATTCGTGCGCCTGTGGTACTCCGCAATAGATCGCGACCACGTGGACGATTGCGCGTATCTCTTCCTTGGTGACGCCGTTGCGCAGCGCGCCGCGGCAATGGAGCTCCCATTCGTGCATCTTGCCGAGCGCCCCGAGCATCGCGAGGTTCATCATGCTGCGTGTCTTGGCGTCTATCGCGTCATCGCCCCAGCCGAAGCCCCAGGCCCAGGCGGTCATCGCCTCCTGGAAGTCGCGTGTCAGATCGTCCGCGTTTGCGAAGCTCTGATCGACATAGTCCGGCCCGAGCGTCGCCTTGCGGCGTTCCATCCCTTTCTCGAAAAGATCCTTGTCGAATGTGGCCATTGGTTGCCCTCGCTTCATTGTGCACGACACTTGAGCCGGAGGAGGGCGGGAAGATCAACCTGCCATCGGATCGCACGGTCGAAAAGTCGTCCGATGTCGATCTGGTTTTTTTGCAAGGCGAAGCCGCTTTTGCCGTTCCGGCTTCTCGAGACCTCGCTGCGAAAGTCCGCGGTCGGGCTGTTGCGTCAGGCAACGGGGGCGGGCGGGTCGGCCCGGCGAAGACGCTGCACCAGATGCCCGCCAGACCTTTTATGGTGCGGTTCATCGGCTGGTCCCGATGAATGCGACGACCGGTTCCGCGGCCCGGACCGATGGCGCCGATCCGTGTGGATCGGCGCCGGGTCCCGGACGCGTCACGGATCGGTCCGTGACGTCTGCGACTTCGCGCGGCCGACGCGCCGACAGCTGCGGGATGCTGCTTACGCCGCAAACCCGAGCTTGTAGACGTGGATCTCGAAGGTCGGATGCTGTTTGGCACCGACGATCCCCGGCCGCGTGTGGCGGTAGGTGGACCGCCAGTAAGGTTGGATCACCACGCCCTCATCCTGCATGATCCGCTGCAGCCGCTCCGACAGGGCCCGTCGTTCATCGGCATCGGCGATCGACAGCGCCTCCTGCAAGGTGGCGTCGAACTCCTCGTTGGCGAAGCCGGTTTCGTTCCAGGCCTCGCCAGAGCGATAGGCCAGCGCCAGCACCTGCACACCCAAGGGGCGTTGCGCCCAATCGGTGGCCGAGAACGCGTAGTTCGTCCAGTCGTTCCAGAACGTGCTGCCCGGGATCACTGTGCGCCGCACCGGGATACCCGCGTCGCGCAGCTGGGCGGCCACGGCATCGCAGGTGTTGCGGCGCCAGTTGTCATCGATCGAGATCAGCTCGTGTTCGAACTCGGCCATGCCGGCCTCGGCCATCAACGCCGCGGCCTGTTCGGGGTCGAACACGGGCAGGGACAGCTCCGCGTATTCCGGGTGGATCGGGCAGACGTGATGGTTTTCCGCTACTTCGCCAAGGCCGGCATAGCCGAGATCGAGGCAGACGGCGTTCGAGACCGCCATCGCCAGCGCACGGCGCACGCGCACGTCGGCATAAGGACGCTGTCCGTCGATCTCGGTGAGCTGGTTGGTGCGCACCACCACGGTGTTCGCGGTCACCGTTTCCGACCGCTCCCAGCCGATGGAATCCATTATGTCCACGAAATCGCCGAGGGATTCGTAGAGCATGTCCACCTCGCCGGCATCCGCGGCGGCCATGTGTGCAGCCTGGTCGGTGCCGTAGTCGATATACTCGATCCGGTCCAGGTAGGGTCCCCCAAAGACCTCCGTCCCCCACCAGTCGTGATCGGGGTTGCGCACGAGCGCCGACTTGATGCCGACCGTGAGCTCCTCGGGCAGGTAGGGTCCCGTGCCCTTGGGGCTGTCCATCGGGTCGCCGGAGAAATCCTGCGGCACTATGGCGGCCGGATAGTCCGAGAAGCCGGCGATGAGCGTGATGTCCGGCGTCTCCAGCGTGAGCGTCACAGTCAGATCGTCGGTGACCTCGATCGCGCCATCCCGGGCCTGCCCCGCCTCGGCGTCGATCAGCGAGGACATCCGCGCGGCCATGGAATTGCCTTCGACCGACTGGTCGCACCAGCGCGCGATGTTGTGGGCCACGTCTTCGGCCGTGAAGGGCGTGCCGTCGTTCCAGGTCACGCCGGGCCGGACGCGCAGGACATATTGCGTGGCGTCGTCGCTGACCTCCCAGCCCTCCAGCAGCATCGGCTGAAAGGAGCCGTCGCGCTGATACTCTACGAGGTATTCGAGCCAGCCGCGCGAGAAATTCGACATCTGAGGCCAATCATAGGTGCGCGGGTCCTTCAGGGGGCGCACATCCGACTGGATGCGTATCGTTCCGCCCTGTACCGGCTGCGCATGCGCGGGCCTCGGGGCGGCAAGACCGATGAGGCCGTAGGCCGCGACAGACGATACGCCGAGCGACGTGGTCCGGGTGAGGAACTCGCGGCGCGACAGCACCCCGTCGCGGTGTTCCGCAGCAAGCTGGTGCACGGCGGGATGGATGTTTTTATTGAACATGGAGAGCCTTTCGTTGGGGGAAGCGGGCATGGCGCATTTTGCCATCGGACCGCCTGAAGCGGTCCACCAGGAGTCCGGTTTGAACGCGCGCGTCTGACCCGAAGCGCGCGGCGACACGGGTTTCATATTGGCAATCTTAGGGCGAGTTCGGCCTGATCCGAGAAAAACCAGACCAGCCGCGACCATGGACCGCGCATGCGCCCGCGCCCGGGGCGCGGATTTCTCGAGACCGCCGTCCCGTTTTCCCGGGTCGGAACAGCGCCGATGAAGCCCCTTGTTTTCGGTACACCGTCAGTCTGCGCCGCGCACCGGGATGGCTGCGTCGGGTTTTGGCTGGAACACCCTCTGGATGAGGTAGATGGCGACGGCGGCGCCGATGCCGATGAGGTCGGAGGCCCATCCGCCCTCGATCATGAAGAGTGCCGCGCCGATCAGGCCCGCGCGCAGGAACCATGCGGAGCGCGCGCCCATGAACCAGCCCTGCACGCCGGCCGAGAGCAGGAACACCCCGAAGGTCGCGGTGATCCCGGCGCGGACGACCTCGGCCCATGTTCCGTCCATCAGGATGGCGCTGTTGTAGAAGAACATGAAGGGCACGATGAAGGCGGCGATGCCGATCTTGAAGGACGCGACCGAGGTTTCCATCGGGTTGGCGCCGGAGATGCCGGCGGCGGCATAGCTTGCCAGCGCCACGGGCGGGGTGATGGCGGAGACGACGGCGAAGTAGAAGACGAAGAAATGCGCCGTCAGCTGCGGGATGCCCAGTTGCACGAGGCCCGGCGCCACGACCGAGGCCGCCACCGCATAGGCCGCCGTCGTCGGCATGCCCATGCCGAGCAGGATCGCGATGCACATGGCGAAGAAGAGCGCGAGCAGCTGGCTGACGCCGGCGAGGTCGAGCAGCACGGAAGAGAAGCGCGCGCCGACGCCGGTGAGCGAAATGACCCCGACGATGATGCCCGCGCAGGCGCAGACCGCGATGATCTGGATCGACATGACCCCGGCCAGTTCCAGCGCGCGCAGCATGCCCCTGAGGCCGAGGCCGATCTCCGTTCCGCCGGCGATCTCGCGCAAAGAGATATAGGCGAAGGTCACCACCACCACGAGTGCCGCGATCAGCGCGAGGTTGGTGATTGCAGCGGGCGCCGCCGCCCCGGGCGCGACCGCCGGCAACAGCATGTAGAGCAGGAAAAGCGCGACCGACAGGGCCGCGATGGTCAGCACCAGGAGCCTTTGCAGCGTCCAGCGCCCACCCGTGTAGAGCGAGAAGTGCTCGGGCCGGGCCCAGCTGACCACGACGGCGGCGACGGTGGCCAGCGTGCCGGCGCGGATCACCGAGTAGCCCATGAACAGCGCTGCGATCAGGATCACGATGGGCAGGAACAGGAAGACCTTGCGCGCCATCTCGCGGACCTTCGGCAACTCGTCCTCGCGCATGCCGCGCATGCCGAGCTTGGCGGCCTCGAAATCCACCATGAAGTAGATCGACACGAAATAGAGGATCGCGGGGATGATCGCGGCGATGGCGATCTCCTGGTACGGTATGCCGGTGATCTCCGCCATGATGAAAGCGCCCGCGCCCATGATCGGCGGCATGATCTGTCCGCCGGTCGAGGCCGCGGCCTCGATGGCGCCAGCGGTCTTCTTCTGATAGCCGACCTTCTTCATCAAGGGGATCGTGAGGGAGCCCGTGGCCACCACGTTGCCCGCCGAGGTGCCGTTGATCATGCCCATCAGGCCGGAGGCGAAGATCGCGACCTTCGCGGGGCCGCCGCGCGCGCGGCCCGCCGCCGCGAAGGCGAAGTTGACGAAGTAGTCGCCCACCTTGGAGGCCTGCAGGAAGGCCGCGAAGATGATGAAGAGGATGATGTAGGTCGAGGAGACGGCGGTGGTCGGCCCGAGGATGCCGGCGTCGGAATAGACATGGCCGAAGAAGCGTTGCCAGGTATAGGGGTTCTGTACCGCGAGAATGCCGGGCAGCAGGTGCGCGGTGAACGTGTAGACGAGGAAGATGCCGGTGATGACCACGAGCGCGAGGCCCGCCACGCGGCGGGTGAGTTCAAGGATCATGGCCGATCCCGCGGTGGCCGCGAAGGCCACGCCGATGGGCACGAAGGGCGTGCCGACGGAGTTGCGCGCGGCGGTTCCGTAGATCGCCACGAGATAGATCGCCACGACGATCGCGCAGAGCGCGAGCACGATGTCGGAGGCCGCGAAAAGCTCGCGCCCACGGCGCTCGACCCAGCCGGTCGCGATGGCGCCCAGCGTGGCGATCAGCAGTGGCACGCCGAACCGCCACACCTCCGTCTGGTAGATTTCCGTCCCGGGGAAGGCGGCCCATGTGGTCAGCCCTCCCATCTCGGGCAGGTCTCCGGAATTGATCGTGTTCACGAAGCCAATGGCCGTGGCCCCGGCCACCAGCGCCGGAACGACGAGCGCCGCGGCGATAAGAGAGACCAGGCGCGTGTCCTTGTGGGGCCGGTCGGGATGGAAGGTATGGGCCGAGAACAGCAGGAAGCCCAACCCCAGCGCGCCGGCGATATGGACGATGCGGAAGTTCCACGTTTCCATGGGAAACTGCGGCAGAAGGGGGATCTCGATCCCCGTCCAGTCCGAGATCGACACGCCATTGAGTGCCAGCATGTGGAAGGCGGCATAGACCGTGGCGAGCGTGGCGACCACGAGATAGGCGCGCCCGGTGAACAGACGGCGGTTGCCCTCGATCGGATCCTCGTCAACACCCTCGGCAAGGACCTGTTCCTTCACATCGGTGGCGGTCGTGTCGGTGCTCATGGTCATGTCCCCCGGCCCCTCGTCGGGCATTCTTTTACAAGACCGCGCCCGGCAGAGGGGCGCGGTCCGTTTTCATGGCCCGCACGATGCGGGCGCGTGTCAGCCTACATGGACGAGTGGATCATGTCGTCCGGTATGTCCGCGCCGGCGTTCTCCTCGAACCAGCGGGCGGCACCGGGATGCCACATCAGAACACCGTTCTTGTCCCAGTTCTCGGGCAGGGTGGAGCGTGCCGCGCGGTGGATGTTCACCATGCGCTCGTTGTCTGCCATCACCACGTCGACGACGGCGTGGACGAAACTCTCGGGCAGGTCGCAATTGGCGATGGCGAAGTTCCACATCGACACCGAGCGCGCCGGCTCTTCCAGCGTCTCGTAGGTATCCGCCGAAATCTGGAACTCCGATACCGGGAAGGCCTCGAGGATCTGGGCCTGTTCCTCCTCGGTGAACTCGATGATGTTCACGTCGGTCTGCACCTCGAGCTGGCTGACGGCAGGAACCGGAACGCCCGCGGCGAAGGCGATGACGTCCAGAAGCCCGTCCTGCAGCTGCCCGCCGAGGTCCGACCAGCCGCCGTTGCGGCGCTCGAAATTGACGCCGAGTTCTTCCATCATGCGCGGAAAGTAGGTGTCCGAGGTGGAACCCGCCGGGCCGAAGCCGATGCGCGCACCGTCGGGGATGTCGGAGATCGACGTGATCCCCGAGGAGCTGAGCGCGGTCACGGAGAACGGCGTCTGGTACATCGGGAACATCGCACAGGCATTGGTCATCTGCAGACCCGGCGCGATCGGGTTGGTGCCCTGAAGCGATTCCGCCGCGGGGCCCATCGTGGTCATGCCGAATTGCGCCTCGCCGGTATGCACCAGCGCCATGTTCTGCA
>Ga0209947_1000023_pt1 | contig 64508 bp, 63 predicted proteins | sample SalPonR2_B_D2_MG_FD_185706 | JGI IMG/M metagenome (GOLD analysis project Ga0209947, IMG submission 185706) | Salt pond soil microbial communities from South San Francisco under conditions of wetland restoration - Salt Pond MetaG R2_B_D2_MG... ...
AGTTCTAAATTAAAAAAATGTTTTAACTTAATAATGAAAATATTAGAAAGAGATAATTTAATATTTTGATATTCTCTGATATAATACAGATAGATAGTAAAATTTATTGGGGGTGTAAAAATGTATTCTATTTTGGGGAAAGCGATTGTTGATCGTAACAAAGAAAAGATAAAAACAATATTGCACAAGTTAGAATATAAAGATATTAACTTTGTTAAATTTGTTGAAGAATTTGCACCACTTATGTTAATGGAAGCCAATTTATCTTTTGGCAACTTTCATATTATAAAGATGGCTTTATTTTTAAAAGAACTTTCTGTAGATGGGTATTTTTCAAAAGATACAGAAAAAAAATTAATTTTCATGCTGGCTCTCAATCTGACGGAGATTCATTATATTAATGTAAAAGCAGAAAGAATAGGCTATAAATCTAACAAAGCAGATCAAAACACCCTAAAAAGAATGATTAATGAATTGGATAAGGGTAATGTACATAATGCATTTTATTACAGTTTAGGATTATTAAAGTTTGAACCGGAAGTTTTGAAAAATAACTTACTACTTTTGGGTACAGAAGTTATCTCAAAATCTTTGGGACACAGTTTCAGTTGTTTTTATCCTGTTTTAAGAGACCTCTTAAATGAAAGTTCTATCCATGATACAACTGCTTTGTTTAGCTATATCATGTATTTATCCAGGTTTAATTATGATAAAGGTGTACATATTCAGTCTGATAAGAGTAGTTTTAAAAATTTAGAAAATATAATTGAAATTAGTGCATCAGGAGAAGGCATTGTTAACCTCCACCACATGATAACCTTGACTCTTTTTCTTTTATGGGAGAAAGATGATGTAAATGGAGATTATATACCGCACCATAACTTTTTGGAATGGATTTCTGATAAAGAAGTAGATCAAAAACAAAAAGATATAATAAAAAATATGAAAACTGAGTTGAGTATACCTGAAAATTATGATGAATTTGAAGAGTTATTTAATATTAAAGATATCGAAAAATTTCTACCTCTTTATTTTAAATTATTAAAAGAGGATTATAAAACTGCTGTAGATTGGATATTTAAAATTTACACAAATTTTTATAGTCCTGAATGGGATCCTCATTATTTTACCGCTTTATATTCTGCTTTAAAATTGTACCAACTGGATAATAGCGAAAGAAAAATACCGGCAAAGATGTCAATATATCAAGCATTACAGTATTTTTCTCAAAGAGTAGATTATGAAATATAAAAAAGGTCCTGCTCTTTATTCATAAACAAATAGAGAAGAACCTTTTTTATCTATCAATTCATTTTTTATTTATATAATCTTTACCTTGACTGTAGAGGGAAAGTTATATTTGAGTGTAGTTTGAGTAAAGATTTTTATTAAAAGTTTTCAGCTAAATTAGAAGGTCTTTTTTCAATTTCAGCAAAAAATATCTTAGAATCACCATCTCTAATGATATTGATCATTATCTTATCACCGATTTGGTTGTTATTAATTATTTCAGCGACATCATCTATTTTTTTAATAGGTTTCTTATCAATTTCCTTTATTATATCGTATTGTTTTAATTTGGCTTTTTCGGCAGGGCTATCTTTTATGATTTGATGAATGATTACCCCATTTGTATTATCCAAATTAAAGTATTCTTTAGCTTCACTGGTTATCGGTCCATATATTATTCCTAACCATGGTCTTTTTATTTCACCTTTCGTTTTTAGATCATTGATATAACCTTTAACTTCATTAATAGGTATGGCAAAGCCTATTCCCTGTCCCGAACTACTTACAGCTGTATTTATTCCGATTACTTCACCTTCAATATTTAATAATGGGCCTCCACTATTTCCAGGATTTATTGCGGCATCAGTTTGGATTAGGTTATTATAAGTTCTAGTAGTACCACCATTTGTTGGTATTTGTAGAGGGCGCTCTAAAGCACTAACTACTCCAGTTGTAACTGTATGGTTTAGACCGAAAGGATTACCAATAGCAATAGTCCAGTTGCCTGGTTTTAATTTATCTGAATTGCCAAGTGGTATAGGGCTTAAGGTTTTATTAACATTCACTTTTAAAATTGCAAGATCTAGATTATAATCTGTCCATTTTACTTCAGCAGGCACAGTTTTATTAAATCCTTGTATATTTACATTTATTTCTATTGCATTATGCACTACATGTTCATTTGTTATAATATAACCATCTTCAGATACAATGAAACCACTACCATATCCCTCTGTTACTCTAGACTTATCTTTGGGTAAAGTTTCGCCAAAGAAATATTCATAGAAATCTTCACTATAATAATATGGTATATTTCCATTGTTTACCTCAATTTTCGAAGTTACTTTCACAACTCCAGAATCTACATTGGATGCTATATCACTAAATATATTGGTGGGGGTAACTGATTTTTGCTCATTGTTACTTTGAGCTAAGATACCGGTTGAAAAAGTAGCTAATAATACTATTAACATCAATAAAATGAGAAAATTATTTGATATTGATTTTATTTTTTTCATAAGTATTAACCTCCTAAAATTATTCAGCTTGTTATATTTTCTTGATTTTATATTATTATATAAATGTCAAAGAAATATGAAAATAATATATTAAATTATGTGAAATTATTAGCCATAAAACTGTAAAACATATAATTTAAGATTTGTTATTATGCTATTTAAATAAAATACTTTTTATATTGATAATTATTCTTGTTTATGCTATATTTATTATAAGATATGAATTTAAGGAGGGTTAATAAATGTTAAAAGTTGGCGAAAAGGCACCAGAATTTGAAGGAACAGCTTACCACAAAGGAAATTTTAAGAATGTAAAATTATCTGATTATGATGGAGAATGGAGAGTAGTATGTTTTTATCCAGGCGACTTTACTTTTGTATGACCAACTGAATTGTCGGCAGTTGCCGTCAAGTATGATGAGCTCAAAGATTTAGGAGCAGAAGTGATAGCAGTAAGTACCAACAGCCATTTTTCACATAAGATTTGGGATGAAGTAGAGCTATCTAAAATGGTTGAGGGTGGAATTCCTTATCCTATGGTAGCAGATACTTCGGGCAAGATCGGAAAGAAATATGGAGTATATGATGAAGAAGGTGGGGTTAATGTAAGAGGTAGATTTTTGATTGATCCTGATGGTGTACTACAAGCCATGGAAGTTCTTACACCACCTGTAGGTAGAAACGTATCAGAATTGATGAGACAGTTACAAGCATTTCAACATGTCAGAAAGACCGGGGAGGCAACTCCTTCAGGCTGGAAACCTGGTAAGCCAACATTAAAACCAGGCAAGGATTTGGTTGGCAAGGTATGGAAAGAATGGCAGCCAAGTAATGCTTATGGTGAATAATAGATAAAATATGTAATAGGCTCTGTAAAAGGGGCCTATTTTTTACTAAAATAGAAGGAATACGAGAATGATAAGAGAAATATGTTTATATAACATAAAGCTGTAGGGGGAAAAGAGTTTATGGAAAGTGAAAATAATTATAGGGTCACCACAACTGAACAGACAAATCTTTTGACCGATCCATTTGGTTTAACAGTACTCTCTGCATTAAGTCATAAAGAGTATTTATCAGCTGAAGTTATTGCAAAGAAATCGGGAGAAGAGCTGAAATTAATCAAAGAGTATTTAAAGTTTTTTGAACAGGAAGATATGATTTTATGCAAGGAGGAGGAAGTAACTAAAAAGTATGCAAAAAAAGCAGAGTATTATAGTTTTTCACCAGAACTACTGTCAATAATCCCTGAACAAATTCAGGATTATATAATTTTTGGATTGCTCCATGCAATGCAGGGAGATTATTATGATTTGATAAAACTTGCAAAAAAACACGAGGATTTAGACAGTGCTTTAAAAAAGGCTGGTTATCCAGAACCTGAAAAAAGTTTGAATTTACTTATGGGTAAAATACATATTAAGGAAGAAGATATGGATGAAATGACAGACTATATTCGTGAATTATTTGATAAATATGATAGTGTACCTGAAGGTGAGAACGAAGAAGAATATCTAACTTTTGATCTCAATTTCTTTTTGAAGCCAACGATAGGTAAATTTAAAGAGAATATTGATGAATAGATTAATAATTCAATAATTAAATTAAAATATTTTTTTAAAATTATTATAATATTAACATGAAATTATTAATAGTATTTTTCATAGTTTTAAACTTTAATTGACATTGATAAATATACTTATATAGTTTTGAAATTATTCTATTTTTATTGAATTTAGCTTAAATATATAGGTGGGTTTTAATTGCCTAAAACCTTGACATTATAGGGAAAAGATGTTAACATATTAAACGTTGAATATAGGGGCCATTAGCTCAGTTGGTAGAGCACCTGACTTTTAATCAGGTTGTCGGAGGTTCGATTCCTCCATGGCTCACCATTATAGCGCGGGGTGGAGCAATCTGGTAGCTCGTCAGGCTCATAACCTGAAGGTTGTCGGTTCGAATCCGGCCCCCGCAACCAAAACTTTATATAATAGGAGAGGTGGGATAGCTCAGGCGGTAGAGCAGTGGACTGAAAATCCTCGTGTCGCCAGTTCGACTCTGGCTCCCACCACCACTATTTTAAAAATCGGGAAGCTCATCAATTGCTTCCTTTTTTTGTTTTGTATCAGTATGTGTATAGATTTGAGTTGTAGATATGTTTTCATGACCTAATAGATCCTGCAATACCTTAATATCCTTGGTTGAATGGTATAAAATAGTGGCAAAAGTATGTCTCAGTTTGTGGGGAGTAATTTTACTTGCATTCTTAATTTTTGCTTTTTTAGCATATTTTTTAACAAATAATTGAATAGATCTGGCAGAGATTCTGTTACCCCTCGTGGACAAGAAAAGCGCCTTTTTAGCATCTTTGTTATTGGGTTTAATCGTATTTCTTTCTGGCAAATAGTTTTTAATTGCATTTAAAATATCAGAATGCAGTGGTACATAACGTTCTTTGTTACCCTTACCATAAAATTTGATGGAGTGGTCTTCATAATTTATATCTTCAAGGTTTAAATCTACTAATTCTGATACTCTTAATCCTGCATATAAAAACAACTTAACAATAGCTAGATCTCTTTTTTGGTTTAAAAGATTTGCCTTATTTATTGTTTCTATGTATTTTTGGGCTTCTTCTAATTTCATATAGATTGGTTCAGCAGTGGTCCTTGTTTTTGAAGATTCAATGGTTAAAGCGGGATTTTTATCTAAATATTCTCTTTTCACTAAAAATTTAAAAAATGAACGTATTGAATATAATTTGCGGTTTCTGGTTACAGCACTATTATCAAAGCTCAAGACAATATCACTTAAAAATTCAGATATTTCATATTTTGATATTTCCTGGATTGAAAAATCTTCCTTAAAATCAAATTGAGCTATTAGATACTTGTAGAGTAATTTCAGATCATGATCATATTCTTTTATAGTCAATGGAGAATAAGCTCTTTCTATTTTCAAATATTTTTTAAAACTATTTACTGCTTTTAAAAATTCTAGATTTCTATCCATAATATTAATACACTCCAATAATCAGATTTATCTTCTATTATTAAATTCTATGTTTCAAACTCTATTCCTTCTTAACATCAGTTATATTTACTTTATATTTTTTTTATTATATAATATAAAAAAGAAGGAGGGGAGTGATTGCAATTTATATACCTAAAAAAATCAAGAATATTTTATACATAATGAGTCCAATTTTTATTATAATGGGCATCGGATTTTTAATACCAATTTTATTTTGTATATTTTATAATGAAGCTCATATATATTATAAATCTTTTTATATACCCTCACTTTTATCTTTTATTTTAGGAACAATATTTTATCTGTTTAAAGACGATGATTTTAATTTGGATTTAACCAACAGTATGTTAATAGTCGGCTTATCTTGGATAGTTGTTTCACTTATTGGTGGATTACCCTTTATGATTGGTTTAAAGAAAAATTTTATAAATGCTTTTTTTGAATCTGTTAGTGGATTTACAACAACCGGTATAACAGTATTTCAAAGCTTGGATACAATGCCCCATTCTATTTTGTTTTGGCGGAGTTTAATTCAATGGTTTGGCGGGCTTGGTATATTAACATTCTTTTTATTTATTACATTTAGAAGTGAAAGCGATCTATGGCAGTTATTTACAGCTGAATCTCATAAAATTGATACTACACGACCGGTGCCTAATATATTCAGGTCGATAAAAATACTGTGGTTAATCTATGGTTTCTTTACCATTTTAGAGATTATCATACTTATTATTTTACAGCTTTCACCATTTGATGCATTACTACATTCTTTAACAACTCTTTCCACAGGTGGGTTTTCTAATTATGATGTAAGTATAGCTCACTTTGCACAGACAGGACATCCCTATTATATTATCATAGAATATGTAATTATATTTTTTATGCTGGCTGGAGGCATAAATTTTTTGATTCATTTTAAGGTATTTAAGGGAAATGTTAAAGAATTATTTCATAATATTGAAATGAGATATTTCTGGGGCATTATCACTACTGTTTTAATTTTAATAATGACAGCTAAATTTTTTGATCATTCCCTGTATTTCAATAACTTTGAGGTAGTTTTGAGAAAGAGTTTATTTCAAATTGTTTCTATAATGACTACGACTGGATATGCAACTGAGGCATTAACTTCTTCTTTTTTCCCTGCACTGGCCCGTCAATTATTTTTGTTTTTAATGTTAATAGGAGGTTGTGTGGGTTCTACATCCGGTGGGATTAAAGTTATTAGATTTGCTATTTTAAATAAACTATTTGGTAGAGAGATCAAGAAATTATATTTACCTAATAGGGCTATTATGCCTTTAAAGATAGAAAAGAAATTAATACCCAGGGATGAGATATATAAGATATCAGCTTTGTTTTTTATCTGGATAATTATGGTTTTATTAGGAGGATTAATTACAGCTTTATTCTCTGATCTTGACGCCCTGCAGTCTATATCTGGTATGTCTTCAGCGATGTCTAATATAGGGCCATTTTACTTTTCGGTAGAAAAGATGGCTTCTTTACCAATTATCGTTAAATTAAGTTATATTATAGGTATGCTGGCTGGAAGGTTGGAGATACTACCGATCTTTATAATTTTTACTAAAAAAGCTTGGCAATAGGAGGTAGACAAAATGTATATTATAATAGCAGGTGGAGGAGTGGTTGGAAGTTCAATCACAAAAAAATTGATAAGGGACCATGATGTTGTTGTAATAGATGAGAAGCAGAGCGTTGCTGAAAAAGTTTATGCAAAATATGGGGCAGTTAGTGTGGTAGGAAATGCTACCAATATAGATGTATTAAAAGATGCAGGCATAAAAAAGGCTGAGGTAGCGATTGGTGTTATGGATACAGATTCAAATAATCTATCTTTTACCCTTCTGGCCAAAAATTTTGGTGTTAAAAAGATATTAGTCAGGATGAGAAATCCTGAGTATAAGAACGCTTACGAAATGGCGGGCGCTACAAATGTTGGTGCAGTAAATGAAATGTTAGTCGATAATTTTATAATAGATATAGAAGAACCGAGTATCAGAAAAGTAATATCGATTGGAGAAGGCAATGCAGAGGTATCTATAGTCACTTTAAATGAAAATTTTGTTAGATCTGGTCATACGGTTTCTCAGATAGTAAATAGTGAAGGATTTCCTACAGACTGTGTAATTGCAGGTATATTTGATCAAGATTCACGTAAGTTGAGAATACCAAAAGGTGATACAAAAATATATAAAAATGATCAGATATTTTTGGTTGCAACCAGAGAAAATATGGAAAAAGCAGCTGATTTTCTCTTAAATAAAAAATAAAGGTGGTGATTGTTATTTATCGTATTAACTCTTTTAAATTTGGGCAAATTGAGATAAATGATAAAATCTATCAAAATGATATTATAATATATCCGGATAAATTGGTTGATAACTGGTGGAGAGATGAAGGACATCGCCTTCATAAAAAAGATTTAGCTGATTTAGCTGATTATCAGCTTAATTTAGTCATCATTGGGACAGGAGCAAGTGGCAGAATGAAGGTGGATATAAAATTAAAACAGTATTTTGATGAACATGGCATAGATTATTATATTTCGACAACAAATAAAGCTGTAAAAAAGCATAATAAGCTGCTCTCCAGTGACAAAAAAGTATTAACAGCTTTGCATTTAACTTGTTAGGAGGGATTTAAAATGTATTTTAAAGTAACTATAATTCAAAGTGATATTATAATAGGTGATGAATCCAAAAACTTTAAAAAAATGAAGGAATTTTTATATCAAGCTAATCAGTGTAATTCTGATCTTGTAATTTTACCTGAAACTTGGTTGACGGGTTTTGATAAAGAAATTTTTGATAATATTGATAAATTTGCTAAACAAGAAAATAGTGAAATACTTCAGTATATAAAGAAATTTGCACTTGATAATGATTTACACATTATAGCAGGTACTATATTAGAAAGGGAAAGAGATGGTAATACATATAACAACATGTACTACATAGATAACCAAGGAGTAATAGGGGCCAAATATAGTAAAATACACTTATATCGTAGAGAGGGAGAAAAAGAAGTAATAACACCCGGTCATCAGATAAGCACTTATCAAACTGAATTTGGCAAAAGTGGTCTTGGTATATGTTATGACATCAGATTTCCTGAATTAGCTAGACTTTATGCCCTGGCAGGAATTGACGTATTATATGTAACAGCAAATTTTGATGATCCTAAAAAAGATCAGTGGTTAAATCAACTCAGAGCAAGAGCCCTTGAGAATCAATTTTATGTAATAGCATGTAATAGAAGTGGTAAAAATTATTTCGGAAACTCAGTAATAATTAGTCCAGAAGGAGAGATAGTTATGAATGCGGGTAGAAGAGAGGGCATTTACAGTGGATTTGTAGATCTTTCTTTAATTAAAGCAGTTCGCATCGAGCACTCACTTTTAGATGATAGGAGAGAAGATGTTTATCAATTGAAGTATAAATTGGGGGATTTTAAATGAAATATGAAAAAGAACAAATAGATTTTAACAATAAATTATTAGCCCTACACTGCTGGGTGTCTGATAAGAATGGTAATAAAGGTATTATCCAGATCATCCATGGTATGGCAGAGCATGTGAGTAGATATGAAGAGATGGCTGATTATTTTACCGAGAAGGGTTATATAGTCTGTGGTATTGATCATTTAGGTCATGGTGATACTGCCAATTTAAATAATAACAAATATGGTTATTTTGCTCAAATTAAAGGCTGGGCAAAGGTAGTAAACGCTAATAAGTATATTTCAAATTATTTAAAAGACAAATATCCGGATATTCCCCTTATAGTTTTTGGGCACAGTATGGGTTCTATTATTGCAAGAAATTATCTGATAGGAGACAGGTTAACAGAGGGTATTATTATTTCAGGTGTGATGAATTATCAGCCTTTTGTGATGGATTTAGTCATACTTATGGCCAAGCTAGAAAAATTCTTAAAAGAAGACAAAAGCAAAAATGTCATTGATAATTACTTATTGGAAATGATGTATAATAGGAAGTTTAATAGAGATATTAAAAAAAGTTGGTTGAGTAGCAGCCAAGATGTTGTCCAAAAGTATAATGAAGATGAACGATGTGGTTTTGATATAAGTAATCAGATGTTTATAGATATGCTAGAGGGATTAAAAACCATAGATAAAAAAGAAAAAAATAGAGAAATATCAAGAGATATCCCTTTATTAATTATGAGTGGAAAAGATGACCCAGTTAGTAATTATGGTCAGGATGTAAAAAAAATGTTCAAGAAATATAAAAAAGGTAATTTAGTAGATGTTAAATATAAAATATATTCCGATGTTAGACATGAGATAATTAGGGATCAAAGAAATGAAGAAGTATACTCTGATCTTGAAAAATGGATATCTGAACATCTTTAAGAGCTATTCTGAGAGTATATACTTATTTAGCTTATTTGCTAAGTTATCTGGTATATAGGCATCAATAAATATAAATTCGTTCTTATACTTTTCTTTTTCCACAATACCGCGATTATATAATTTTTCTATAATATTTGCCTGAGTATAAGGTATTTCTAATGAATATCTGGACATAGATTCTTCAACAAAATTCGTTAATTTATTAATTAATATTTCTTGATTAATATTATGTTCTGCAGATATAAAAATAGCTTCTGGATGCTTAATCTCAAGATCTTTTTTCTTCTGTGAATTGATTAGATCTATTTTATTAAAAACTTTAAGGATTGGTTTATCCTGGATACCCAGTTCAATTAACTCACTTTCGATTACCTTTATCTTGCTTTCAATTTGTGAATCACTTGCATCTATAATGTGTAATAGTAGATCTGCCTGATTTATTTCTTCTAAAGTAGATCTAAAAGAAGCAATAAGTTGATGAGGCAGATTTTTTATAAACCCAACGGTGTCTGTAATAACAATATTTTTCCCGATGGGTAATTGATAACTCCTTGCCCTGGAGTCAAGAGTTGCAAAAAGTTTGTCTTCAACTAGTGAATCATCATCGGTTAAAAGATTAAGGATACTTGTCTTACCGGCATTTGTATATCCGATTAGTGAGATTATTGGATCTTTTCTGCTTTTTCTCTGGATTTCACGGGTGCTTTTTATTTTTTTAAGTTTTTCTTTCAATCGATAAATTCTTTTTTCAATTCTACGGCGGTCAACCTCAAGTTTGGTTTCACCAGGCCCCCTGGTACCAATACCCCCTGCTAATCTAGAAAGTTCAGTTCCGCGACCAACCAATCTGGGCAAGAGATATTCAAGTTGTGCTAATTCCACCTGAATTTTACTTTCCTTACTTTGTGCATGGAGGGCAAAAATATCCATAATTAACTGATTACGATCTAATATTTTAGTATCTACTTTTTCTTCAATATTTTTAAGTTGAGCAGGTGAAAGTTGATTATCAAAGATAACCAGATTTATTTGATAGTTATCAACTATGTCTTTAATATTTTCTAGATTACCCCGTCCAATATAGTAGGCTGGATTAATTTTGTTCATTCTGTAATTAAAGAATTTAATTGAATTTACACCAGAAGTATTGGCAAGACGTGCTAATTCTTTTATAGATTCTTTATCACTACTGACCAGTAAGGCATTTTCTTTTTTATCTTTAACCTCGTAGAGTTCTTTTTCCTCTTTTTTAAAATTAATAATAATAATTCACCTCTTTTATAATCTATATCTATATTATATCAGATATTATAGATGAGATAAATGATAATTTAAGGAGGAATAACTTTATTAGATATAGAATTAATAATATATAAGCAAAAGTCCTTAAATTTGATATTTATATTTATTAAAGGGCAATAAGAAGAGGGAGAATGATTTCTTATGAAATACGGGTTAATCCTAGAAGGTGGAGGAGCAAAGGGCTCATATCAAATCGGTGTAGTAAAAGCCTTAAGGGAATATGATATTGAAATATCGGGAGTTGCTGGTACTTCTATTGGTGCACTAAATGGTGCTATGATAGTGCAGGATGATTTGGATAAAGCATATGATCTTTGGTACAATATAACTCCACAGGATATATTTAATATTAAAAATGATGCCTTAGAAAAAATAAAGAGATTAGATTTTGATAAAGATGATTTTAGCTACTTTTGGAATAGGGCTAAAAATATACTTGATAACAAGGGACTAGATATTACTTTAATAGAAGATCTGGTAAAAGAAAATGTGAATGAAAAAAAGTTAAGAGAATCTAAAAAAGACTTTGGATTAGTAACAATATCATTAACTGATATGAAACCAATAAAAATATATATAGAAGAAATTCCCGTGGGGAAGTTAACTGATTATTTATTGGCCAGTTCTAACTTGCCAACCTTTAAGCAGGAAAAAAGAGATGGAAAATATTTTCTGGATGGAGGTTTCTATGATAATCTACCTATAGACATGTTGGTTAATAAAGGTTATGAAAATATATTTGTCATAAGAACTCACAGTTTGGGGATTACTCGCGCCATCAAGAATGAAGAAAATTTGAATATAATATATATTGAGCCCAAGGTTGATTTGGGTAATGTTTTAGATTTTGAGAATGAATTAGCCCGCCGTAATCTTAAAATGGGTTATCTAGATGGACATAAGGCTTTAGATGATAAATTAAGGGGATATGATTATTATCTGCAGGTAAACAGGGATGAAGATTATTTTTTAAAACTTTTAATGAATATGCCTAAAAATAGTATTGAAAGGATTGCAAAGGCTTTGGGCTATGAAAATATTAATCATAGAAGGGCTCTCTTTGAGGTTATTATTCCTAGAATTGCCGGATTTTTAGATATAGATGATGAGCATGACTATATAGATATCATTATTGCAGTCAGTGAAGTTATCGCTAAAAAGATAGGACTAGAAAAATTAAAAATCTATGATTTTTCCGAATTTATACAAGAAATATCTGAAAAATATCGACCTGCTGAGGTATCTATTTCAAAACTTCCTAAGTTTATTAAAAAAAGCGAACTACTTTCAAAGACTGTAAAAGACAAAATTATTAACCTGGTAATTATGGAATTGTTTGATAATGTAATTAATAGAAATGAGGATATTGAAACATGAGTGACTATTTAATTCGAGTTCTTACCAAAAATAAACAGATCAGGGGGCTGGCTATTAGGTCAACCAAACTTGTAAAAAAGGCTCAACAGCTTCATAATGCTACTCCTGTTGCTACAGCTGCCCTGGGTAGAACTTTATCTGCTGCAGCCATGATGAGTATAATGGAAAAATATGGAAAGATAGGAATTAAAATAATTGGAAATGGTCCGATAAAAAGAATAATTACAGAGGCAGATACCAATGGACATGTTCGAGGATATGTCGGTAATCCGAGAATTGATCTGATGATCAATGAACAAAGCAAGTTGGATGCAAAAAAAGCAGTAGGTAAAGGACATCTATATATAAGGAAAATAATGGGATTAAAAGAGGAATATGAAAGCAAAATAGAACTCGTAAGTGGTGAAATTGGAGAAGACCTTACATATTATTACACTCAGTCTGAGCAGATACCGTCTGCAGTTGGTCTAGGGGTTTTGATTGATACAGATCTTTCTGTAAGGTCTGCTGGTGGTTTTATATTACAATTATTACCTGAAACCTCAGATGAAATAATCACAAAATTAGAGAAAAATTTAAAAAATGTTAGGTCTGTTAGTCGATTGATTGAAAGGGGTAAGACCCCAGAGCAGTTATTAGATATAGTTTTAAAGGGCTTTTCTTATAATATTACCTCAAAAAAAGAAGTTAAGTATAAGTGTAATTGTAATAAAGAAAAGAGTCTAGAAATAATTGACACATTAAGTACTGAAGAAATAAAACAACTACTAAAGGAAGAGGGCTGTGTTGAAATTACTTGTCATTACTGTAATACAAAATATTGTTATGACAAAATGTATTTGCAAGAAAATTTAGAAAGGGAGTGGTGATTATCTCAAAAATACTTGAAAGTAAATTTTTTAAAGCTTGTTTGGCTATAATATTAATTTTAGTTATTATTATTTTGGTTAAACAGGTCACATTTTTTATCAAGACCTTTAGAATTATCACTTCATTATTTATTATACCAATGCTTTTAGGGGGATTTGTTTATTACTTAATTAGGCCTATGGTAGATTTCCTTACAAAGTACGTCAAATACAGGCAGGTAGCAATGTTGATCAGTTTTATTTTTTTAATCGGCTTGGTTGTCTTTGTAATATATTTCGGTGGAAATATAATAACTGAACAATCCAGAAATCTTGTCAAGCAATTTACCAACTACTATTATTCAGACCTACAACTACCAGAAGAAGATAACTTCTTTTTTGAAGTTGGCACACAAATTATGGAGTATTTGGAAAGATTTAATATACAGGAGAGGTTTTCGAACTTTTTAGAAAATTTATTAGAAATTATAAAAAATAACATTTTCGGTATATTCACAACTTTAACAAATATTGGGACTGTAATTATATTAATACCCTTTGTTGTATATTATCTTCTTAAAGATGACCATAAAATAAAGGAATCATTTTTATTATACTGCCCTACAAATAAAAAAGATGATATAGATAGGCTCTTAACCAAGATTGATATAACTTTATCTAAATACATCAGAGGGCAGGTCTTAATTGCTTTTATATTGGGTGTTTTAACTTATATTGGTTTTATAATTATTGGTTTGTCTAATGCTTTAATTCTGTCTGTTATTGTTATGGTTACTTCATTAATACCGTTTTTAGGCCCTATTTTGGGGATCTTACCGGCAGTATTTATTGGTATGTCACAAAGTTTGCTGATGGTGATCAAAATCATCTTGGTTTTACTTATAGTTCAGCAGATAGAGGGCAATATAATTCAACCTAATGTCCAGGGTTCCAGGTTAAAAATTCATCCTCTGGTAGTAATATTTATGGTATTGATATTTATAACGCTATTTGGCTTTATAGGGGCATTATATGCTGTACCAACTTATGCAGTAGCTAAAGTTATTTTGTCAGAATACTATGGGAAAATAAATATCGAGTACTGTAAAGATGAATAGGCGTGATATGTGGATTTTATTGATAATTTTAATATTACTTTTAGTCCTTTATATTTGCCCAGTATTTTATGATTATAAAGGAGAAGAAGAGATCACTATTTTTGTGATTGATACCTTTTATGAAGGAATTTTAAGCCATGGAGACATAGTTACTTCTATAATAGAAAGCAAGGCGCCTCAATTTAATATAAACCGCTTGAATGTTAAAGAAAAAAATGTTTATGGATTGGTTAAGTACTATGAGGCATTGGATTATATATATAACTATAAATTAAGAAATTATGAAGAAAAAATCATTGTAAATATTAGTTTAGGTTTTTATGAGGCAGATGAAAAACACAAAGTGTTAATTAAAAATCTGACTGATTTGGGAGTAGGTATTGTAGCTGCAGCTGGTAATGATGATAGTCCTATCTCTTTTTACCCGGCTGCTTATCAAGATGAAGTTATTGCTGTAGCCAGTATTGTAGGTAAGAAAAAAACTGATTATTCTAATTATGGTGAATATATAGATATTTGTGCTGAAGGCAATTTCTTTACTACTATTGGACTTTCACAGATATTTAGTTACAGAGCCAGTGGAACTTCTTTTGCGGCTCCTCGTGTGAGTTCTTTTTTAGCAAAAATTATAGCAGCTGAGCAAGAAATTAACTTTACTGAAGCAAAAGAGAAATTACAAAGCCTCAGTGTGGATTTAGATGATCCGCTTTATGAAAAGGGTTTATTAGGTGAAGGCAAAATAAGTAACTGGAATTTTATGGTAAAATATGATAAAACTAAACTTTTTTATAATTACATATTACCAGTTATTATATTTCTACTCATCTTTTATCTCTTAATAAAAAGGATGGGTCTAATTGCTGTTCCTTATTTGTTTTTAATATTAATTATAATAGGTCCCCTTTTAGTGTTATTTAGAGACTACATTACAGCAGTATTTTCACAAAAGCTATATACCTTATTTAGCTTAAAACTAATTATCATTTTTATTGTTTCTTTTTACATCACAAAGGTAATTACTTCCTTTGAAAAGTACTATCTTTTCATATTATACTTGATATTTTATATTATTGGAGTAATTGTATTGAGTTTGGTTGGTTTTGCAAATATCTATGTATATATTATTTTAAATGTAAAATTAGTTATATTATTTTATTTATCAGAAAACTATATTTACTATAGAAAGAAAAATTCAAAATCGATTGGTGATTTAGATAGCGGTTCACTTAAGGTTGTCCGGGCAGTTAAAGGAAATATTATAAAAAAACTTAAGTTAAATGAAAAAACCTTATATGAACTGCTCAAACTTTTTAAGGAGACCAGTAAAAAAGAAGTTAAAAAGGCAATATATGAGATTTTAGTGGTGAACTTAGATAAAATACCGATTTATTATTTAATGAAAAATGCTCGACATAGTTCAGTAATAAAATTCATTTTAAATAGAATAAAAGAAGATAATCAAAAAATAACAGTTAGACAATTATTTAAGTTAATAGATTATAATGAAGAATACATGGAAGATATATTTCAAAATTATGAGTTCGAGGAAATTTTTGAAACGTTAAAAAAAGAATTTCATCAAAAAAATATTGAATTAGATACATTAATTAAGATTGTAAATTATTATGATGATGGCTCAAGTGTAGAATTTCTTTTAACAATTTATGATAAATACAGTAACTGTTGGAAAAGGTATTTAATTGCGAGTTCGATTTTGAAACTAAGTTCAAGAGAAAAAAGGCGAGATTATATTAAGAAGTTTCGCAAAGACAAATGTGGTCTAGTTCAGCAGGAAGCAGAATATTACATTTAAAAAAGGAGGTTTATAAAATTGGTTGATATTATAAAAAAGAGAAGGAGTATAAGGACTTATCAGGATAAAGATGTTTCAAAAGAAGATATAAAATCTTTACTTAAGGCAGCAATGTTAGCACCATCAGCTGGGAATGAACAGCCCTGGCATTTTGTTATTATCGATGAAGAAAGTATAATAAATGAAATTCCTAATATTCATCCCTATTCTAAGATGATTACTCAGGTCAAAAAAGCTATTTTAGTCTGTGCTGATTTAAACCATACCAAATATGAAGGCTTTTGGATACAAGATTGTGCTGCAGCCACTGAAAATATACTGCTAAAGGCAGTTGATCTTGGTTTAGCTACTGTATGGCTGGGTATTTATCCAGATGAAAATAGAGTTGCTAAGTTTAAAAACTTATTTAATCTACCAGCAGATATAATACCTTTTTCTTTAATTCCAGTTGGATATCCTGCTGATAAGAAAAAGACACCTAACAGATTTAAAGAAAATAGAATACATAGAAATAAATGGAAATAAAAGCAAAGAGGAGAGGTAATATATGGAATCTATAGAGTTTAATGATTATCAAAAAGAGATCATGGATGTGATAGGCAAAGGGGCTTTTTTAACAGTTAAAGACCAAAATGAATTAAATACTATGACCATTGGTTGGGGGAATGTTGGGGTTATTTGGGGTTGTCCAATCTTTACAGTTTTGGTTAGACATTCCCGCCATACTCACAAAATAATAGAAAATACCGATCAATTCACAGTTTCAGTTCCGATTCATGGACAGTTAAAGAGGGAACTAGATTATTGTGGTACACATTCAGGCCGAGATGTAGATAAGTTTTCAGAACTTGGCCTAGAGTTAATAGAAGAAAAACAACTTGATACACCTTTTATTAAGGGAGCGGATATTCATTATGAATGTAAAATAGTCTATAAACAGAATATGAATTCAGAGCTATTATATGATGAGAAAATTAGAGAGAAATATTATCCGCAAGATGATTACCATACAATCTATTATGGTAAAATCATCAACACATATCAAGAAAAATAAAAATGGTAAAAATTAACAATTTTTATTAATATATAATAATAAAAAAAAGACCCAAATAGGTCTTAAAAATTGTGCTGTAAATATATTTTAGAAATTTTTAAAAATATTTTACAGCGTTTTTTTAATTGTAAAAGTTAAAATAAATGAGTTATTATATATATTTGATTAAAAACTGATTAATAGTGCATTACGGTCGGCATAAGTAGCAATAGTTGGACCAATTTCAGTAATTATAATATCCTTAAAATCATATTTTTTTTCAACTTCTTCTTTAAAATTTAAAGCTTTTTGATAACAATCATAATGGGCTATCCCCAGGTATTTATTTTCTAAATCTTTTCCGTGTTTTTCAATATATTTTAAAAGCATTTGAGAAGCTTTTTTAGAACCTCTAATTCTTTCATATAATTTAATAGCTCCGTTTTTATCTTTTCCCATCAATAACTTAATATTTAAAAATTTAACCAACTTACCAACAATTTTATTGAGTCGTCCGCTATTAATTAGGTTATCCATATGTTCTAGGATAAAAAAAGTATTTAAATCTTCGATATAAGCGTCTAACTCGTTTATAAGTGTACCATTATCCATACTTTTTTCTTTAAGCTCGATTAATTTTAATATAATTAAGCCTTCACCAACAGAAGCATTCAGGGTATCGAAAACATGTATAAAACCATTATCTAATTTTTCAAGAAAGATGTTTTTAGCTAAGACAGCATTATTGTAACTACTGCTTAAAGCTGAAGATATTGCGAATATAAAATTTTCATGATCTTTTTTAAAATGTTTTAAAAAATCCCCCGGGGAAGGAGCAGCTGTTTTTGGACTATAATTAATTGATTTTAATTTTTCATAAAATTCTTCCGGAGAAATATCAATTCGATCTTGGACGACTAAATTTTTAAATTTTATTGTGATGGGAGCAATATTTAATTTATCCAAATATTTTTTGGGAAGGTCACAAGAACTATCTACGATTATATTTAATTTCATCTAAAAACCTCCTAAGTAAAAAGTGAAAAAAATTACTCTTAACTTAGATTATAAACTATTAATAGAGGTTTTTAAAGTATTTACCAAAAAAACTACAAAAAAAGGCTATTATTTCGTAAAATATACATTTTACGAAATAAATAAAAAATAATTTTGCACTTTTTATACTTATAAACCTATTCTTTTATCTTTAAATCATATAACTACAAATAGAAAAAACATTTTATTAGATCATATATTTATTCACAATTAATTCATTGTATATTAAAAAAATTGCTTGTATATTCAAAAATCTCTAGTTAAATCCCTTATATTTTCAATCATTTCTCTTAACGAACATATATTTATACTTCTCTTTCAATTGGAACCCTAATAATCTGGCCGGGTTTTATATTTGCGTCTTTTAGATTATTGATTTGTTTAATCTTGTAAACATATTTTCTTATATCATTTTGTGTACCGAACTCACTTTCGGCTATATTCCATAGTGTTTGTCCTTTTTGTATCTCAATTTCTTTATATAAAAATATTTTTTGGGTGTCTGCTGTCAGTGACCAGATACTAATAATGGTTAAAATAGTTAACAATATAGCTGATATAACAATGATAAAGCGAGGTATTAAATGAATTTCTTTCTTTTTGGTTAATTTGACATTACCTTTATACATTTTTATCCCTCCCGAACAAATGTACTATAATAATATTATAACAAAACAAATGTTTACTGTCAAATAATAAAATTATCTATTAGAACGATTGTTTGCTTTACTGAGATTTTTATGTTATAATTTAAACAGTTAATGGTTAATTAGTACATAACATTTATTTTTTAATAAATATATTTCATATTTTGGAGGGAAGTATATGGCAGATTTGAATAAGTTAAGCAAGAGGCAAGAAGAAATTTATCTTTTTATTATTAATGAAATAAATAACAAGGGTTATCCTCCCTCTGTAAGAGAAATAGGCAAAGCTGTAGGTTTAAAGTCACCAGCTTCAGTACATAACCATTTAAAAACATTGGAAAAATTAGAATATATAAGGAGAGATCCATCTAAGCCAAGAGCTATAGAAATTTTGGATAAGCATAAAGATGAAAAAGAATTCAAAGAACAATTTGAAAAAGAAATGATATATATTCCCATTGTAGGAAGGGTAACAGCCGGTATACCTGTTTTAGCAGAAGAGAACATTGAGGATTATTTTCCGGTTCCGACCAGTTTTATAAAAACAAAGGGGAAACAACTATTTATGCTGGAAATAGATGGTGAGAGCATGAAAAATGCAGGTATCAATGACGGAGATTATGTTATTGCACAGCAGCAGAGAACCGCCAATAATGGTGAAATAGTAATAGCCCTAATTGATAATAGGGCTACAGTTAAAAGATTTTATAAGAGAAACGATTATATAGAGTTGAAACCTGAGAATCCAAATTATGATTCCATATTAGTGAAAAATCTAAAACTAATGGGTAAGGTTGTAGGATTATTCCGTAATTTTGATTAAGAGAAGTTTAAACATCATAGAGCTCTTCTATTCGCTCCATTGATTTTTTGATTTTCATAAAGTCTTCCCAGACAGGTTTTTTCATCCTGGCGTTTCTAAGCAGATAGGCGGGATGGAAAGTTGGTAAGAAAAATATTTCTCCTTTATTAAACCAGCTACCCCTGTCTCTGGTAATTTTTTTATCAGAGCCAACTAAATATTTTAAAGCTACAGATCCTAAAGGTACTATGACTTTAGGATTTATGTATTTTATTTCAGTTTTCAAAATGGATGAACAGGCATCCATTTCTTGTTGGGATGGATTCCTATTATCAGGCGGCCTGCATTTTACGATATTTGTAATATAAATATCTCTTCTTCTAATTTTTACAGAGTCTAATATTTTATCTAGCAATCTTCCCGCCTTCCCTATAAAAGGTTTACCTTTTTGGTCTTCATTATAGCCAGGACCTTCTCCTATAAACATTATTTTATGATCTAATGAACCTTCCCCCATAACTACCTGTTTACATGTGCTGCGTAGTTTACAACGATTACAAGATAAGACTTTTTCTTTAAATTTTGTAAAATCATCTAGAGGGTAGTTAAAGAGACTATCATTGATATTACCATTCATATCAAAAATCATTGTATTATCTCCCATCTAATTATTATTGATGAATACTGTTCCGAGAGTACCAGTTTGGGAAAACTCTTTAAATGCCTTTATCATATTACCTTGTTCATAATGAATAATACCTAAAATAAGGTGAGAAAATTTATTATTTTTACTTTCTATGGCTCTATTCGCTTCTATTAAGGCATAATTATAGTTTTTAAGCTCTAAATGAACTGCGGCTAAAAAATTACGTATATTATAGTTTTCAGGGGTTAAATTTAGGATTTTTTCGAAGTATTTTGCAGCAAAGTGGTAGTCTTCTGTAATTACACCATAAAATGCAGCATAATTTAAAAATAATATTTCATCAGGTATTTTAGGTTGTGCCTTTAAATAAGGTTCCAATATATTGATGAATTCATCTATATCAAAATTATCTCCAAAATCATCTATCATTTTATAGAAGCTTTTTATTTCTCCCAAATTTACCATAGCTATTGCTAAATTATAATTAGCCATAATATTATTTGGATTTTTTGTTACTATTTGATTATTCTCATCCTTCATTTCCTTCCAATCAGGCACTTCTACCGCCTGGGATAAAGAAGCTGTTGCAAGTAATATTAAAATAATTATATATATAATTTTATTACTTTTTTTAAAAATTTTAATCAACCTCGTTTTTAAGTATTGTAAATAAAATTGCTTTCTTCAATTCTATTTATTGCCTCTTTAATCCTATTAGACTTAACTGTTAGAGCAATTCTTAGATAACTTTCGCCATATTCTCCCCAGCCAATTCCAGGTGTAAAGAACACGCCGGTTTTCTTAAACAACTTTTTAGAAAACTCAGATGATGTTGTATTTTCTGGAACCTCCACCCATAAATAGAAGGTGGCTTTATTGGTCTTTATATTCCAGCCTAATTCTGCTAAACCATCTACAATCAAATCTCTTCTTTTTTTATATAGTTTTCTCATTTCTATAATACTTTTTTTAGAATTAGATAATGCCTCTATTCCAGCATATTGGATTGCTTCAAATATTCCAGAATCAATATTTGTTTTTAAGCGGCCTAATGCTTCTACTACATCCTTATTACCACAGGCCCATCCTATTCTCCATCCTGTCATATTAAAGGGTTTTGATAAAGAATTAAATTCTACTGCTACATCTTTTGCCCCTTCTACTTTTAGGATACTATGTGGGACATGTTTGTCTAAATAGATATCGGTATAGGCTGCATCATGGGCAACTATAATATTATATTTTTTTGCAAAAGCAATAACTTCTTTAAAAAAATCGAGACTGGCTACAGCGCCGGTCGGATTGTTGGGGTAGTTTAAAAAGAATATTTTTGCCTTTTCAGCAGATTCTACTGCAATATTTGCAAGATCAGGTAAAAATCCATTCTCATTTTTAAGAGGAACCATAATAGTATTGCCATTTGCAAGAAGTATACTTGTCTTATAGACCGGGTATCCTGGATCTGGAATTAATGCACAATCACCAGGGTTGATATAACATAACGGTAAATGAGCTATACCTTCTTTTGAGCCTATTAATGAGACTACTTCTGTATTTGGGTCTATATTTACATCGAATCTATCTTTATAATAATTACTTACGGCTTTCCTATATTCAACTAGTCCTTCATAGGAAGGATAACTGTGTGTTGTCGGATCCTGGACAGCTTCTCTCATTTTGTTGACAATATTTTTTGGAGTTGGTTGATCTGGATCACCAATCCCAAAGTTTATTACATCCATTCCTTCTGATTTTGCATTATTGATCATCTTATCTATTTCAGCAAACAAATAAGGTGGCAAATTTTTTATACGATTTGAATTTTCCATAATTAAATTCCTCCTGTTTTTATCTCACCCTTATATACAAAGGTTGAAGGTCCTGTCATCATCATTTCACCATGATCATTTTTATATATTTGAAGGGGGCCTCCTGGTAAATTTAATTTAAGATCATTATTTGCTCTATTTTGATCTAAACTAACTGCAGCAACTGCACAAGCCCCTGTACCACAGGCTAAAGTTGCTCCTGCTCCTCGTTCCCAAACAATGACATCCAATTCATTTTTATCAACAATTTTAACGAATTCCACATTGATTGCCTGTAAAAATAGTGGGTGTTCTTCTATCAAGGGACCAACATTATCTAAATCAATATTATTGAGGTCATCTACGAATATCACCACATGGGGGTTACCCATAGAAACTCCGTTTAATAAATATTTTTTTTCAGCTATTTTTAGGGGATAATCGGACAATTTATCTATCTTACTTTTTAATAAATTTTTGTTAATAGCCAGTTTATTTAATGAAAAGTGAGCCTGCCCCATATTAACCTTGACAATGCTTTGCTCCTTATTATATTTCAGTATTTCCGGCTTGATTAAACCGGCCAATGTTTCAATGACAAGCTTATTTTTGTTTGTTAAGTTATTTAATTTTAAATAATGGGCAAGACAGCGAATTCCATTGCCGCACATCTCAGCTTCACTGCCGTCTGGGTTAAATATCCTCATTTTAAAGTCAGCTTCTTTTTGCTGGGCTTTTAAAATAAAGATTATTCCATCAGCACCAACACCAAAATGTCTATCACACAACATTTTAATTAGCTCTTGATCATTATTGTAAATATTTTTCTGAACAAGGCCATTGATCATTATAAAGTCATTACCCAGGCCATGCATCTTTAAAAATTGTAATTTCATTAGTTTTTATCCTTATTATTTTTAAATATCACATCTTTGATATTTTTCTTTGTTTCTATCGTAGAAACAGCATGTTTGTAGATAACCTTTAGGTCATTTTCTACCTCAAGTAGAATTGTAAAATCATCAAAACCAATCACCTGACCACTTAGTTGAACTCCATTCATTAAGTATATTTTTACAATAATACTATTTTTTCTGATATGATTAAGGACTGTATCCTGAATGTTAAATTTGTTTTTCATGATTTTCCTCCTTTTAGTTAAATATTTTTTTGCAAATAATAGTTAACTTTTTCAAATAATTTATCATTTGTTAGTTTTGAAAGACTATACCATTTTATATTTTCATCCCTTTTAAAAAAACTCAATTGTCTTTTGGCATATCTGCGGGTATTCCTTTTTATGAGTCGGATGGCTTCATTTAAATCATATTGACCTTCAAAATAATTAAATAGTTCCTTATATCCAATGGCCTGACGGGCGGTTGATTTTTTATCAAGATCATACTTATTATAAATATATTTTGCTTCTTTAATCAGCCCCTTTTCGATCATCAAATCTACTCTTTTATTTATTTTATCATATAATTGCTCACGATTTCTAGTAAGGCCAATTTTAATAGATCTATATCTGGGGGAAGTCTTTTTTTGTTTATCTTTATAATACGTTTTGGTATGGCCGGTTAATTTATATATTTCAATACCCCTAATTACCCTCCTTAGATCATTTGGATGTAATTTATCGGCTAATTTTGAATCTATTTTTTTTAATTTATCGTGTATGTATTTATTGCCTTTCTCTTCAGCTTTTTGTCTCAGTTTACGCCTTAATACTTCATCCGGCTCCATTTTTGGCAAAGTAAATCCTTTTAATACAGCATTGATATAAAGGCCTGTACCTCCTACTAAAAGGGGGAGTCTATTTCTTTTAAAGATACCCTCTATTATAGGGTCTACGTCCTTTTGATAATCAGCAACTGAATAGTTTTGATCTGCTTCGATTATATCGATCTGATGGTGTTTAACCCTATTCATTATCTCTTTACTTGCTTTAGCTGTCCCCACATCCATTTCCTTATAGATTTGCATGGAGTCAGCAGAAATGATTTCAGCCCTATATTTTTCAGCAATATTTAAGGAGAGTTCAGTTTTTCCGGCAGCAGTAGGACCTAAAATTGCCAAGATTTTATCAAATTCATGGGTCATTATCTACCTATCTCCTTTTTAATTTCATCTTTAGATAAAATTAGCAAAATCGGCCTACCATGAGGGCAGCGATCATAATTATCAAGTTTAAATAGGTTATTAACTATATAAGTTATCTGGTCATTGTTTAACTGATTACCTGCTTTAACAGCGGCCCTGCAAGCCATATATTTTAAGCTTTCCTCTATCAATTTTGCTTTATTTATATTTTTATTTTTAGTGATTATTTCATCTATGATACCTTTAATTATATTTTTTTGATTTTCATCCTTAAGATACACAGGTATTTCATTAACAATAATGCTCTTTGTCCCAAATTGTTCATAATATATACCGAGGTCTACAAACACAGATTGATATTTCATTAATATATCCATTTCAGTATTACTGAGCTCAATGTTAATTGGTGTCAGTAGTGATTGAGTATCAATATTTTGATTATCATTAATTTTATCTAAGAGCTTATTATATATTATTTTTTCATGAGCATTATGCTGGTCTACTAGATAGAGTCCTTCCGCTGATTCGAGCATAATATAGGTATTATAGAGCTGACCGAATATCTTAGTAATTTTTAAGTCAAATTCTAAGTCTAAATCTATTTCATCACGTTTGTTTTCGTAGTTTTTAATAACAGTTCTTGGTTTCTGATCTCGGTAACTACCCGATTTTGTTTCCTTAAATAACTGTTCTTTTTTATATTCTTCCTTATTATCTTGTTTATTTTCTTGTTTTTTTAAAGATCCGTATTTTGATTTATTGTTATTAATATCAGATTTTGTTCCATTAAATCTAATTTTTTTTACCGTATTAATAGAATTCAATTTTGTTTTAATTGCTGTTTTTAAGACATCCATAATTGTATTATAACGGCTGAATTTAACCCTTCTTTTTGTCGGATGTACATTCACATCAACTAGAATAGGATTTAACTTAATAAAAATAAAAGCGACTGGATTTTTATTTTTATCTATATAGCCCTTAAAGCCGTTTTCCAGTGCTTTAGCCAGTAAATTACTTTCTACAGAACGCCCATTTGCATAAAAATATTGATGAATACGAGAAGAACGGTTATAAGAGGGGTGAGCGATATATCCCTGTATTTTTACAAACTGTTCTTCATGTTCTATATAGAGTAGATTATCGGTCATTTCCTTACCGAAGACACTAAATATCGTATCTTTTACCTTACCGTTACCAGGGGTGTCTAGAAGTTTTTTTCCATCATGACTGAATTTAAAGTTAATATTAGGAAAAGATATAACTTCTTTATTCAAGATATTACTTATATGACGGAATTCAGTCCTGGTTGTCTTCATATATTTATAACGGGCTGGGGTATTAAAAAAGATATCAGTAACCGTTATATCAGTTCCAATAGGGGCACCTATTGTGGTGTTTTCTTTTACTTCTCCTCCTTCAATAATTAGCTTTTTAGCTTTGACTTCATCCTGATGTCGGCTGATTACTTTAACTTTTGATATAGAGGATATTGAAGCCAGTGCTTCTCCTCTGAAACCAAGGGAGTTCAGAGAAAAAAGATCATCGGCGTTCTTGATTTTACTCGTTGTATAGCGCGCAAAAGCTAATTTAATCTGATCTGGTTTTATGCCTTTACCGTTGTCTATGATTTGTATCTTTTCTTTACCTCCATCTTTAATTCTTAAAGTTATATGATCACTGTCTGCATCAATGGAGTTTTCTATCAATTCTTTGACCACAGAAGCCGGTCTTTCTATGACTTCTCCAGCCGAGATTTGATTGGCAACCGTTTCAGATAGTTGAATAATATCATTCATCATTAATCTTCCTCATTTATATCTTTTTTTATATCGTATAAAAAGTTCATGGCTTCCATCGGGGAAGCTTTTAAGATATCAAAATCTTTGATCTTTTTTTCTAGTTTACCGTCTGTTTTAAATAGCTCTAACTGTCGGAGTTCTTTTTTATCTGGATTTATATTATTTGGCTTACTTTGGTTTTCTTGATTTTCTAATTTTTTTAAAAGATGTTCAGCATTTATGATTATTTCCTGAGGAATACCGGCTAATCTTGCCACCTCTATTCCATAACTTTGATCTGCCTGGCCCGGTATTATCTTATATAAAAAGTGAACTCCCTTTTCATCTTCCTCTACGAGTACATTGTAATTTTTTATGCCCTTATACTGATTTTCTAGATCCGTCAATTCATGGTAGTGAGTAGCAAATAAGGTACGTGCCCCTATTTTATCAGGATCATTAATATATTCTGTAACAGCCCAGGCAATGCTTAAACCATCATAAGTCGAGGTGCCCCGGCCCACTTCATCTAAGATGATCAAACTGTTTTTGGTAGCATTATTGACGATATTTGATACTTCATTCATTTCAACCATAAATGTACTCTGTCCTGTTGTCAGATCATCACTGGCCCCAACTCTGGTAAAGATCCTATCTACAAGGCCTATAGAGGCCCTTTTGGCGGGTATAAAACTACCTATTTGAGCAAGTAATATGATAAGGGCGACCTGCCTCATATAGGTTGATTTGCCGGACATATTAGGTCCAGTAATAATTAAAAAACGTTTGTCTTGATTGTCCAAAAAACAATCATTAGGTACAAATCGATTTGAGACCATATTTTCCACAACAGGGTGTCGTCCATTTTTAATATCTATTTTTTTGGAATTGTTGATCTCGGGTTTGCAGTAATTATTTTCAATAGCAACGATACCTAAAGAAAGTATCACATCTATTTTGCTGATAATAGTTGCAGTTTCTTTGATTCTTTTAATGTTTTTAGAGATTTCATTTCTAAGTTCTACAAATAGCTGATATTCTAGATCATTTATCTTCTCTTCAGCCCCTAAAATCTTAGCTTCTTTTTCTTTTAGTTCAGGTGTAATATATCTTTCACTATTGGATAAGGTCTGTTTCCTCTCATAATTATCAGGAACCTTATCTAAATTAGGATTGGTCACCTCAATATAGTAGCCAAATATTTTATTAAAACCTACCTTAAGAGAAGAAATATCTGTTCTTTTTTTTTCCTCTTTTTGAAGATTTGTTATCCAATTTTTTCCTTCATCCCTCAAGGTTCTTAACTCATCTAATTCTTCATTGTAATCTTTTTTAATCAAATTACCTTCTCTGATCGTTACCGGTGGTTCTTTGACAATGGATTGATCAATTAACTTAAATAGATCGTTTAATGTATCAAAGTTTTGATACAGAATATTGATATAATCAGCTTCAAATTCCTTTATACATTCCTTAATATCAGGCAGTTTTTTTAGCGAAGTTCTTAAAAAAGCTAAATCTCTAGCATTGGCACTTTCATATGTTACTTTGCTGAGGATTCTCTCCAGGTCATATATTTCTTCTAAGTTTTCTTTAATCTCCTGCATTTTTAAATAGTTATCGCTTAATTCATCAACTGCATTCAACCTGGCGTTAATTTTATCCTTTTCAATTAATGGCTGATTAATCCAACGTTTAATCAAACGGGACCCCATTGCAGTAGTTGTCTTATCAATTACACTTAAGAGACTGCCTTCTATTTTGTTTTCCCTAATTGTGGAGGTCAATTCCAGATTTCTTCTAGTTGCATAGTCTAAAACCATGTAATCATCTATGTTATATCTTTTTAATTTATTGATATGAAAGATGGTTCTTTTTTGAGTATTCATTAAAAAATCCATAATCTGTCCAGCTGCAATTATACCTGCTTTATAGTCTTCACAACCAAAGCCGGAAAGAGATTGAGTATTGAAGTGATCAATAAGAATTTGATAGGCTTTTTTATAGTTCATCTTTTCCTTTTCTTTGCTTACGAACTTTAGCTTCCTTTTTAGATAAGAGAATTTTTCTGTTTTTTTAATTTCTTTATCAAGCAATACTTCACTAGGTTTAATTCGATCTATTTCATCCCATATTTTATCTTTTTTTTCTGCATCTATTTCTGTAATGAAAAAATCACCTGTTGAAATATCAACATAGGATATTCCCATCTTCTCTTCAAATTGGAAAGCTGAGGTCAAAAAGTTATTTTCAGATGCATCGAGAATCTCATTTTCAATAATCGTGCCAGGTGTGATTACTCTAATAACATCTCTTTTGACAAGTCCATTTGCCTGGCTGGGATCTTCCAGCTGTTCACAAATAGCTACACTATAATCCTTATCGATTAATTCTGCAATATATGATTCCGCTGAATGAGCTGGAACACCTGCCATTGGAGTGCTCTCTCCTCCCCCTTTATTACGGGAAGTAAGGGCAATATCCAGTGTTCTAGCAGCCAATTTAGCATCTTCTTCAAACATTTCATAAAAGTCTCCCATCCTAAAAAACAGAATGGAATTGGGATAGTTTTCTTTTACCTTATGATACTGTTGCATCATCGGGGTCAATTTGGACAAAATACCACCTCATCAATTTACCATAAATATTTATCCTAATAACTATTATAGCACAAGTAATTTATCTAATAAAGAAAACCTAAAAGATTAGCTTTTTTAGGTCTGTATTATTTTTCCATAAAGGGTCCAGCTCTGTACCTTATCTATTTTTACTTTTATTATTTTGCCGATTATCCCTTCTTTTTTGGGAAAGATAACTAATTTATTGGTTCTAGAACGGCCCATAAAGGTTTCTGGATTGGTTTTGCTTTCACCCTCCACAAGTACTTTTAAAGTTTTATTTAACAATTTTTTATTCTTTTTTAAACTGATCTTGTTTTGTACTTTCATTAACTGTTGTAACCTTTTATCTTTAATTTCTTCTGGTATCTGATTATCTTTCTTTGCAGCCGGTGTGCCGCTTCGTTTCGAATATTTAAAGGTAAAGGCCATATCGAACATAACTTCTTTTACTAAATCAAGAGTTTCAGCAAAATCTTGATCACTTTCACCGGGAAATCCAACAATAATATCAGTTGTAATTGAATTATGTGGGACGTATTTATTAATTAGATTGATTGTTTTTAGGTAGTCTTCTTTAGAATATCCCCTGTTCATCATGTTAAGCACCTTATTACTGCCCGATTGAATTGGCAGATGGAAATGTTCGCATATTTTTACACTTTCTGCAATAATTTTTATTGTTGACAGATCAAAATCACGGGGATGTGATGTCATATAACGGATTCGATTCAGGCCTTTTATCTGATCAAGCTCTTTCAGTAAGTCAGCAAAACCATAGTTTTGGTTAAGATCATGTGCATATGAATTTACATTTTGTCCTAGAAGTGTTATTTCGACTACACCATCAGCTACGAGATTTTTTACTTCAGTAATTATTTCTTTTTTAAGTCTGCTTCGTTCCCGACCTCGCACATAAGGTACTATGCAGTAGGAACAGTAATTGTCACAGCCCTGCATGATAGTGACCCAAGCCTTAAATTTACTTTGACGTACTGAAGGAAGATCAGGAATTATTCCTTTTTCTTGATCCCAGACCGTGATTAATCTCTGATCATTATTTTTTATTTGAGCGAGTAGTTCAGGTAGTTTATGCAGATTATGGGTTCCAATTACTAGATCAACCTGGGGAAATTTCTTTTTAATTTTATCTACAGGTTCTGAGACCTGCATCATACAACCCCCGACTGCAATAATTAAATCTGGATTTTTTCGTTTTAATTGTTTTAAGGATCCAATTTTTCCGTATACTTTCAATTCCGCATTTTCTCTGACGGTACAGGTGTTTAAAAATATAAAATCAGCTTTTTTTAATTCTGTGGTTGGTTTATAACCTATTTCTTCTAACATGCCAGCTACCTTCTCTGAATCATGTTCATTCATTTGACATCCGTATGTTATAATAAAATAATATTTATCTTTATCCATTAAAAATTCTCCTCTTTTCCAACAATACTATCTGATACAGTGAATATTATAACACAGGCAAAGTTGTTTTTAAATCTTATTTGAAAAGTTTAGTATTATACTAAGGATTTATTAGTTCAAAGGAACAATAACCATATTCATATAATTATACATTAATTTTTTAGAAAATTTAGGTTAATATTTTTTTTAAAAAAACAATTCTTTATATATGATTAAATACTTTTGAGAAAAACGATTTTTATTTATCATCAAATTACTTTATAATTTTTAAAGTTCATCATCTTTTAGTTGGTAATCAGGACCGATTAGTTTATCAAGCCAAATTGAAGTTATAATAATAAGGGGTAAGGAAGTAAATAATCTGATCATAGTGAACTTAATACCCAGAAATGATGCTTCAAAGAGAGTCATAGGGATTCTGACCAGAGCAGCAGCACCTATGTATGTAAAAATAATACTATATCTGGCTCCCTTATGAAAAAGAGAGTAGGCAACGGGGAAAGCTACATATGTTCCTCCTACTGTTGTGCTAGCTAGAATTATGGCCCAGATAAATCCCTTCATACCTGAATTTTGTCCGAAATGTTTTTCAACTGTTTCTCTTTTAACCCAAACTTCAAATAGTCCGATTAAAATAAAAGCAGCTGGAAGTATTTTGACCATACTTACCGCAAATTGTATAAAGTTATCCCGAATTGCAAGGCCGGGATTATAACTTATTAAAGTAGATATGAATATAAAAAATGTGAATAAAGAAAAGATTAAGATGTTTTGTATTTTTAATTTCATTAAAACACTTCCCCGAAAGATAAACCAATAACGAGAGTCACTATTATAGCAATTGCAAAGCTAATTAGATTTCTTAAAATTGTTAATCTGTGACCTAAATATTTTTTTTCAACTGGATATGTTAAAATACCAATCATCATTAATGTGGTTGAAAAGCCGGCAATATTCATATAACTTACACCTTTATCCACGAGAATTCCAGCAAGAGGAAATGCTATAAAACCTGGCATCATAGTGATTGAACCAAATGAAAGACTGGCAAATAGTCCATATAAATCAGAATTTTGGCCTAAGTATTTAACGATCATTTGATCAGGCACAAAATAAAGCATAAATGAAACTAATATGAGCATTTTAAGAAAAGCTGGTAGTATATTTAGTAATTTTTTTAAAGCGATTTTTATAGCCTGTTTGGTTTTGCTAAAGTCAAAAACTATCGAAATGATTAAGGATAAGGTGGTTATTATGTAAATTAAATACATTTATTTTTTTCTCCTTTGGATCAGATGAGCTGAAATATCATTTTATTTATTTTAAAAAAGATACATTAAAATTAACTCATAGATATAATTAAGTTAAAACTTGCTTAAATATTTATTAATTCCAATTATATCATCATCATCAATTATTTCAATAAAAAACCTTCTGACATATTTTAAATTATCAGAAGGTTGATCTATTATATATTTAAAATTTATTTCTTATTTTTACTTAATTTATTTTTAAAGTAGTAGAAGATCTGAATAACTAATAAAGGACCAAGAGAACCAATTAAGACTATATACCACATATTTATTGTTAACTTTGTTGTATGGATTATATTTTGCAGAAAAGGTAGATATACAGCTATGAGCTGTAATATGGTTGTAATAGCAATTGCTCCCCAGAGGTATTTATTAACAAGGAGGCTTTTATCAAAGCCCAGACCGTTTTTCCTTCTTACATTAAATACATGAAAAAGTTGTACGAAGGCTAGGGTCATAAAACCTATAGTTCTGCTTTCTGTTAGATTAAAGTGGTTTAATGCATACATGTAGGTTATAAGGGGTCCCATCGTAAGTATCATACCCTGTATCCCGATTTTTATTTTAAACTTATTGCTAAGAATGGCTCGATCAGGATCACGTGGTTTTTTATCCATCACATTGTCTTCCGGCTGTTCCCAGGCCATAACCAGAGCCGGGAAAATATCTGTTACTAAATTTAACCAGAGGATCTGTAAGGCCAATAAGGGTGTTGGCAACTGCAGTAATATACCGATGAAAATAAATAAGATTTCACTTAAGTTACAGGAGAAAAGATAATGAATAAATTTTTGGATATTATCGAAAATTACTCTACCCTGTTTAATGGCTATAACAATCGTTTTAAAGCTGTCATCTAAAAGGACCATATTTGATGCTTCACGAGCTACAGCTGTACCTCTTTGACCCATTGAAACACCTATATCAGCTTTTTTAAGGGCTGGTGCATCATTAACTCCATCACCGGTCATTGCTGTGACTTCATTATTTTCGTTAAGGGCATCAATAATATCCAGCTTATCTTGAGGTGCAACCCGGGCAAAGATGGAATGTGTCCTTATTTTATCCTTGAGTTGTTTAAGGCTAAATTGATTGAGCTCTGTTCCCGTTATTGGTTTTTGGGCATGATCACCTATACCTACTTTTTTACCTATAGCATGGGCTGTATCACTTTGATCTCCTGTGATCATAATTGTCCTGACTCCTGCCTTTTGGGCGGTTTTTATCGAGTCTTTTACATCAGGACGAGGAGGATCCATGAGCCCGGTAAACCCGAGAAGTGTCAGATTATTTTTGATGTCATCTCTAATATCTTCTTTATCTTTTTCCTTATATGCTACAGCCAGAATTCTCAGGCCTTTTTGCCCCATTTTATGATTTATTTTGTCGAACTTATCTATATGATCCTGTTCTAAATTGATTATTTCTTCCCCTATTTTAACCTTACTGCACATATTTAAAACCACATCTGGTGCACCCTTAAGATAAATATATTGAGAGTTATTTTTTATTTGATAGGAAGTGGCCATAAATTTTTTTTCTGAGGTAAATGGTATTTCATCAGTTCTTATGTAATCACCATTTTCTAACTCTTCTTTAGAAATATTGCCTTTTTTAGCAGCAGAAATCAAGGCCCCTTCAGTAGGATCACCTACTACCTCCCAGAGATCTTCTTTTTTATTGAGTACAGCATTGCTGCTTAAAGCAGCTGCTTTTAGAAAAAAGGCTAGAGCAGAATCATTTTTAATATCTATCTTTTTATTATTTTCTTTAAAATTTCCGATAGGGCGATAGCCAGTTCCTGTCACTGCAATATTTCTTTCATAGAGATAAATTTGTTTAACCGTCATCTGGTTTTCAGTTAATGTGCCAGTTTTATCGGTACATATAACTGTAGTTGAACCCAGGGTTTCGACTGCAGGCAAACTCTTTACAAGGGCATTATGTTTAGCCATCTTACTCATTCCAATGGCAAGGGTTATGGTGGCAACTGCCGGTAAACCTTCTGGAACAGCAGCAATTGCTAATGCAATACCGGTCTTTAGCATTTCAATTATATCTCGGCCTGTAATTATTCCAAGCATTGATACTATTCCTGCTAAGATAAGTGTGATCACAATCAGGGATTTCCCCAATTCATCCAGTTTTTCTTCTAAAGGGGTCTTCTCATCTTCTGTTTCACTCAAGAGGTCACTTATCTTACCCATCTCAGTTTCTTCTCCGGTCTGTGTTATAACAGCCACACCATTTCCACGTGTTACCGCTGTTCCCATATAAATCATATTCTTTCGGTCAGCTAAAGACAGCTCTTCTTCAACTTTTTCTGTAAACTTATTAACTGCGTCTGATTCACCTGTTAGAGTAGACTCATCTACAGCCAGATTGTCTGCTTCAACTAATCTTCCATCAGCGGTTATTCTGTCTCCTTCTTCAATGATCAAAATATCTCCCGGGATAATGTCTGCAGCCTCGATCTTTTTGACCTGTCCTTCCCTTAAAACCTTGGCATGTGTGGTAACCATTCTCTTTAATTCTTCTACTGATTTTTCTGCCCTATATTCTGTTATAAAGCCGAAGAGGGCATTTATAATGATGACTGCAAAAATAGCAATAGCTTCTACTATATCACCGATAAAAAAAGAAATACTTGAGGCTATAATTAAAAGGACAACTATGATATTTTTAAACTGGGTTAATAAAATGTCCCAGATCGAAATAGTAGATTTTTGTTTGAGAACATTTGGACCGTACTGTTTTAATCTCTTTTTTACTTCTTTTTGAGCCAAACCTGTTTTTCGATCAACCTGCATGTTTTCTAATATTTTTTCATAGCTGAATTTGTGTGCATTTTTAAGCTCCATATATATAACCTCTTTTTTAAAATAATTATTTTAATTTTAAAAATAAGCAAGTATATATCAAAAATTAATTTGAGCAATTAACTTTTTTGAAAAATTAAATAATATGCTTTAAATCTTATAAATTAAAAATCTCTTACTTTATCTAAATTTTCATTTTTTCCCATTACTATCAGAGTATCATCTTCCAGTATTTTATCACTTGCTCCGGGTGTCATATTTAGGTGCTGACCCCTTTTTATGGCCATTACATTGACATCAAAACGACTTCTGAATTCAAGTTCACCTAAAGACTTACCAATCATATTTTGAGATGCTAGAATTTCTACTACACTGTAATCAGGTGCGAATTCAAGATAATCCAATACATTAGAAGATATTAGGTTATGAGCGATTCTCTCACCCATATCCCTTTCAGGATAAACTACCCGATCAGCACCTACCTTGGTTAAAACCTTACCGTGTAAAGCGTCTTGAGCTTTTACTATGACATAAGGTACACCCAACTCTTTTAAGATTAAAGTACTTAAGATATTGGCATGTATATTATCTCCAATACTTACAATAGCAACATCGAAGTTACGTACTCCCAGTGTTTTAAGGGCTTCTTCATCGGTTGCATCTGCTTCAACTGCATGGGTGACGTCATTTGAAATGTCCTGTATTATTTGGTGGTTTAAGTCAATCGCTAAAACATCATGACCATTATCTGTTAATGTTTTTGCAACACTGGAACCAAATCTACCCAGCCCTATAACTATAAACTGCTTCATCCTTTTTACCTCCTATTTGAACAATTCAAACTATCCTACCATAACATCTTCACTTGGGTAATGATAAATTCCCTTTCTCTCTCTTTCTGCAAAGGCAACCGCAAATGTTAAGGGGCCAACCCGACCTGCAAACATAGTAAAAGTAATTAGAACACGACCTATTTTAGAAAGAGTTGGAGTGACTCCTGTTGAAAGGCCGACGGTACCAAAGGCAGAAACGGTTTCAAAAAGTATATCTATAAAATTATTCTGCTCTGTTATTGTTAAAGTAATTGTTACCATAATAACCAAAAAAGCAGAGATCATTGTTATAGCAAGTGCTTTAAAGATAATTTCTTTTTCTAATTGTCTGTTAAAAATTTCAACATCTTTTTTACCGATTATTAAATTCCATAAAGTAGCAGCCATAATACCAAAAGTTGTTGTTTTGATTCCTCCACCTGTAGAACCCGGTGAAGCACCTAAGAACATGAGAATTATAATAAAAAATAAGGTTGAACTCCGTAAAGAACCGGTTGGAACTGTATTAAATCCAGCCGTACGCGGGGTTACTGAAAGAAAAAGGGATGATAATATTTTATCACCAAATTTTAGACTCCCCATCGTTTCTGGATTTGTGTATTCAAATCCAAAAATAACAACCATACCAAAAATGATTAGAAATCCGGATATCAAAAAAACAATTTTAGTCTGTAAACTGAGATGTTTAAACTTTTTGAAATTAAAAATTTCTATAATAACACCAAAACCTATTCCCCCGAGAATAATTAAAATCATAACAACGAAGTTTATAGTAATATCACCTGTAAAACTTTCTAAAGAATTACCAAATAGGTCAAATCCGGCATTATTAAAAGCTGAAATAGCATGAAAAATGGCCAGATAAAAAGCACGAAGAGCATTATAATTTCTAAGTAGTCTTATAAACATTATTAATGCCCCAACACCTTCAAAAAGCAGGGTGAATCCAATTACATATCTAATCAATCTGACCAAACCTGATATTTTAAATTGGTTTAAATCTTCCTGAATTATTAATCTTTCCTTTAGGGTAATCTTTTTTCCGATTACAAATGCAACCATGGTTGACATAGTCATTATGCCCAAACCACCTATTTGAATTAAAACCATGATAACAAGCTGTCCAAAGGTTGTGAAGGCGGCAGCTGTATTAACCACAATAAGTCCTGTAACACAGGTAGCTGAAGTGGCTGTAAATAAGGCATTTAAAAAGCTTAAACTACCTGGATTTGTTGTGGCGTTGGGCAGCATGAGCAGCAGGGTGCCGGTCACTATGATAATAAAATAACCAGTTACAAGTATTTGAGATGTAGACATATCTGCTAAGTTTAACTCCATTATTTTCTTAAACAAAGTCAACAGCTCCTTATAAAGAACAATCATCTTATCAGTCTTAGTTTATTATATTATATTTTAATAAAAAAGTAAAAACCGGGTAGATCCCGGTTTGATTACTTTTATTAATAAATTTTATTCATATGGTTCGAACATGTCTTTGCCGACACCACAGTCTGGACAGGTCCAATCTTCGGGCAAATCTGCAAAAGAAGTACCAGGTTCAATACCTGCATCGGGATCTCCTTTATCAGGATCATAAATATACATACATACTGTGCATTGATATTTTTGCATTCAGCTCTCCCCTTCCATATTTTATTAATATAATTATAACATATAAAAATTCCTTGTCAATAATTGTAAAATATTTACAATTTTCTTTTAAACAATGTAGGTGAATAAATACTTTGCACTCCTAATAAATTAAGTATGATATAGGGAATGAATGAGATTAATATTAAGGGTATAATTAAATTAGGTAGATAAAATAATTCTAATATCAAGATAACTCCGGTTATGGGTGCTTTGATTAAGCCTCCAAAAATTCCAGCAATTCCAAAGAGTGCTAAAAGAAGTGGGTTAATAGCGTAAACAGGTAGATAAATTAATCCGATATTGCCTACAAGCAGACCGGAAAGTAGGCCGATCAAAATCATAGGTGCAAAAAGCCCTCCTGAACCGCCGGATCCAATAGAAAAGCCGGTGGCTAAAATTTTTAATAGTAATATTAGAAAAAGCAGATTAATGCCACCTTTAAACTGATCTAAACCAGAGATTATAGTACTGCTAGTTCCCATGATTTGAATATAATAATAGCCAATATATCCAACAAGAAGACCTCCAATCACGGGTTTTAAATATAATGGGATCTCAATCGAGCAGAATAAATTTTCGTTAAAAAGCAGTATGTTAATAAACAACCAGCCGATAAATGAGATAAAAAATGCAAATAGTAATATAAACATGTATTGATTGAAGTTAATAGCTTTCATTTTGATGTCGCTCTGAAAAAGATAGATATACTTGGGGTTTATTAAGTTCATAATCCAGAATCCGGAAAAAGCAGCTATAGAAGTATAAAATAAGTTTTTGAGTGACCAATCTTTATGTATTACCTCTAAAGAGAATATTATACCTGCTATTGGTGCCTGAAAAACAGCGGCAAAACTAGCGGCAGCTCCACTCCCAATTAAGATTTGATAATCCAACAAATTAAACTTAAGGTATCTTCCAATCAAATCTGTAATACCGGTTGTTAACTCTATGATTGGTCCCACCAAACCAACCGAACCACCTGTTATAATTGTAAGGGTGGTTGCTAACACCTCTGAATTGAGATCTCTTTTAGTCAAACCGGTTTTTTCTGATTCTATAGTTGCAAGTAAAAGTGGTACTCCATGACCTTTAGCACTGAGATTACCGTATTTAAGTATGAGACCAACTAATAAACCGCCCAGTCCGGGTATTAAAATTATGAGAGGACTGTTTGAAAAATAAGTTATGACATAGATAGAGATATTGTCAATTATGAAGATAAAAAGATATGTAATAAGGGTTGCAGGTATGCCGAGAAGCAAAACTATGATAAACATATAAAAGTGAAATTTCTTTCCCATAATTAGTCCTCAATTCCAACTTATATTTTAGATAACTTAAAAAGATAATTATTGCAAATTATGATTAACTATTGTATATATTCAATAAAAATAGGAACTGACCTTTTGAGTTGAAAAATAATTATCCGCGCATATCGGGCAGGTCTAATGCATAATAAAGACTAACAATTGCAAAAGTTAATGCCAAAATAAACATGGGCATGTAGCCCCAAAAAATTACCATTATACCACCGACAAAAGGAGCTAAGGATGCGGGAATTTTAACTACATTAATTAATCCTGCATATAGACTGCGATCTTTGCTATCAACAGCATCTATCATGTAATTAAAAAATATCGGCCAACCATTAACATAAAGACCCAAGATAAAATAGAGTAATGAATATAGTATTATGATATGGTTATCAAAGAACAATCCTGTTATTATAGCTATAAGGGGAGCTAAGGTAGTTGATATTGCATAGATCAACATAGATTTGTGATGGCCGAACTTATCACCTATCAATCCATAAATAAGTCCGCCCAAAATCTTTCCTGCTGTCTGTACAATAATAAATATACCGACTGAACTATCAGCTATATTAAAGGTAGTTTTGGCATAGACTATATAAAAAGGTAAGCTGATAGAACTCAACATACTAAAACCTAAAACTATCATTGATTTAGAAAAAGCAGAATTATTTCTAAAATAAAAGGCTATATTTTTAAGCAAACTTTTCATATTCTCTTTTTCTTTAACCTGACTAGGTTTTTCTTTTAAACCAAAAAATACTAATATAGATAAAGTATAGATTACTGCACTGATTGTGATGATAATACCATAATTAGTCGGGAAAGCCAGGTTTTCTAGGGATAATATGTACTTAATTATAAAGCCAGCAAAGATAGATATAAAACCTGAAATGATTTGTCTTATCGAAAAGAATTTACCCCTTTGATGGGGATTAATAGATTTACCTACCACATCTATCCAGGCGGTAGATAACGCTCCATCACCTGACCAGAACAAAAGCTGAATAAATATGATAAACAAACCTACCATCACTACATTATCATTTTGAAAAAATATTAGATAAAGCCCTAAAAGCCAGATGGGAGAGCGAGATAAAAAGCTGTATTTGATTAAAAAAGGTTTTTTGTATTTAATTGACCGGTTCCAGTTGCCGGCCAGAAGGGAAAATATGCCGGATCCCAAATACTTAGCCATAGATAACAGACCAACTAAAAAGGAAGAACCGGTTAATCTTTCTATAAGCAAAGGTAAAATTGTTGTGGGGTCAAAAAAAACAAAGCCTACATCAAAGAGGATCCCTTCAATAATAAGGTATATATAATTTTTTTTATAAAAATTTTCATCATGCATAAACTTACTCCTTTAACAAGGAAAGCAGGCAGTATTATTTGGAAGGTAATACTGCCTGATTATTAAATCTAATAATATTGTGGTGAATCTGCTTTTTTGTAAAACCAATTTTGGTTGCTGCAATCTAATTGGCATATTTAACAGAATTAGCTTAACTGATTGCGAAAATTATAAATTAATATTTTCTATTACCATAAATTACTGTATTTAATTATTATCTTAACTAATTATTATCGATCTATTTTACTTGGCAATACTGCAAAACTAATTTATTACTTATTTTTTAATTCTTTTGGTTTTTTAAAGATTATAAATAATAATCCTATAAAAGTTGGTAAAAATGATATAAGTAAAAAAGAGTATAAATTTCGATAGGTATTAAAAAATAATGTGAAAGCTACTGCTACTAAAATATATGACAAACCACAGTAAAAGGGTTTTTTCCAAAAAATAGCCAGGACGGCTATTAAGATATAAGTGGGAATTAGGTGAATTAAAAAACCAACTACTTCCAGATACCAGGGATCTTCTGTTCCGAATGAATCTAGTGCAAAAATAGAAATAAATATAATAAACAGGATGGTCAATATACGTGGAATCCAGAGATATTTTTTCATTTTAAATACCCCTCTTTCTTTTTATACTGATTATATTATACAACTATTTTATGAATAAATAAAATAGATGTGTATAAAAAAACTATTAAAAAATTATAATTTTTATTTAAATAAAACTTTTTACAGAATTTAATAAATATTATTAGCTAAAAAACCCACAATTTCTTGTGGGAATATCTATTTTTATATATCAATTTCAGTAGCTAGATCAGCGTTTTTGAATATGAATTTTTTTCTTAACTTAGAATTTGAGCCCATTAATTTAGTAAAGACATCATCTGCTTCTATTTCATCATTTATTTCAACTTTTTGCAGTTTTCTACTTTTAGGTGACATAGTTGTATCCCAGAGTTGATCAGCATTCATTTCTCCTAACCCCTTATATCTTTGAATACTGAAGTTACCAGACCCATATTTTTTTCGATAGTCTTTTAAATTTTGTTCATTATATATGTACTGACTATTTTTGCGGTAAGTAACTTTGTATAAAGGAGGTCTGGCTAGATAGATATGTCCTTTTTCAATCAAATCCTGCATATAGCGATAAAAAAGGGTCAAGATTAAAGTTGAAATATGGGCCCCATCTATATCTGCATCAGTCATTATTATGATTTTTTCATATCTCAGATTTTTAAGGCTGAAATCTTCTCCAACTCCGGTACCTAAAGCTGTAATGATAGAAGCTATCTCAGTATTATTTAAAATCTTATCAAGACGGGCTCTCTCTACATTAAGAATTTTACCCTTAAGGGGCAAAATAGCTTGGTTATGGCGGTTTCTAGCCTGTTTAGCTGAACCACCTGCAGAATCACCTTCAACAATGAATATTTCGCTTCCCTCGGCTTTTTTACTGGCACAGTCGGCCAATTTACCCGGCAAGGAACTTGAGGAAAGTACTGATTTTCTTTTGGTTAGTTCTCTGGCTTTTTTAGACGCCTGACGCGCGCGTACTGATTTTAAACCCTTATTAACTATTGACTTGGCCATTTCGGGATTTGTATCAAGATAAAGGCTCAAATAATCATAGGTACTTTTTTCAACTATACTTCTAAGTTCACTGTTCCCAAGTTTTGATTTAGTTTGTCCTTCAAATTGAGGATTGGGTAATTTTACATTTATGACAGCAGTTAGTCCTTCTCTGACATCGTGTCCATTTAGTCCATTAACATTTTTGGGCAAAAGATTGTTCTTTTTAGCAAAATTATTAACAGACTTAGTCAAGGCTGATTTAAAGCCAGTTAAATGGTATCCTCCATCTACAGTATTTATGTTATTCGCATAGGAAAATATTCTTTCGGAATAACCCATATTATATTGGATGGCAAATTCCAGTTCGTATTCTTTGATGTTCTCTTCATGATAGACGATTTCTTTATGAAGTAGATCTCTATTTTGATTCAAATAATTTATAAAAGCTCTTATTCCTCCATCATATTGATAACTTTCTTTTTTACCATTTCTTTGATCTTCTAAAGTAATTGTAAGGTCTTTGTTTAAATATGCCGATTGTTTAAATCTATGTGCCATAGTTTCAAATTTAAAATTAATGGTATCAAATATTTCTCTATCCGGTTTAAAGGTAATAATTGTACCGGTTTTGTTTGTCTTACCTTCTTTTTTTAGATCATTAATAGGTAGTCCTCTTTTATAGGTCTGTTTGTATTTATATCCTTCCCAGTGTGTTTCTATTATTAGTTTCTCAGAAAGGGCATTTACAACAGATACACCCACTCCATGTAAGCCACCCGCAACCTTATAACTTTTATTATTAAATTTACCGCCCGAATGAAGGGTGGTTAATACAATCTCTGCTGCAGGTCGCCCGGTTTCTTTATGCAGATCAGCCGGGATGCCTCTCCCCCAGTCTTCTACACTGATTTTATTATCCTTTTGAACAGTAACCTTTATTTCTTTACCAAAGCCAGCTAAAAATTCGTCGATACTATTATCAACTACTTCCCATACCAAATGGTGCAAACCTTTTATGCCGGTAGAACCAATATACATACCGGGGCGTTTTCTAACGGCTTCCAAACCCTCCAGTACTTCAATTTTATCTGCATTATATCTATTATTGTTAAATAAATCCACTTGTTAATCCACCCCTTATCATTTTAACAATTATTATTATAACAAAGAGTTTGTCTATTTACCACCAATTCTTGCAATAATGTTGTTACATGGTATAATATTCATTAGAAAAGTATTAATAAATCAACTGTTTGGAGTAATGTTTTCAACCCTAAACAGTCTTATTATTTATTATCGGAAAGGGGTATTCCATGACTGAAAGAATTTCCTCAATTGCAATTGAAGAAAAGATGAAGGAAGCCTATTTAAATTATTCTTTGAGTGTTATCGTTTCGAGAGCTCTACCAGATGTTAGAGATGGACTTAAACCTGTTCACAGAAGAATTTTATATGCAGCCCAAGATTTAGGGCTTACATATGACACAGACCATAAAAAATCAGCCAGAATTGTAGGTGAAGTCTTGGGTAAATATCATCCCCATGGTGATCAGGCTGTTTATAATGCCATGGTCAGGATGGCTCAGGATTTTAATCAAAGATATACTTTAATAGATGGTCACGGTAACTTTGGTTCAATCGATGGAGATTCACCTGCCGCCATGAGATATACAGAAGCAAAACTGACCGAATTGGCAGAATTTGTTTTAAAAGATTTACAAAAAGAAACCGTAAGCTTCAGTGATAATTTTGACGGTAATTTAAAAGAACCGGATGTTATGCCTTCTCGCCTACCCAATTTATTAATAAATGGCTCCAGTGGTATTGCAGTTGGGATGAGTACTGATATCCCTCCTCACAATCTTAATGAAGTTGCTGATGCGCTAATAGCATTAATTAATGATCCCCAAATAAGTATGGATGAAATTATTGATCATTATATTACAGGACCTGATTTCCCCACCGGTGGTACTATTGTAGGCAGTCAAGCTATCAAAGAAGCCTATAAAAATGGCAAGGGCAAAATCAATGTTAGAGGAAAGTCAAAAATAGAAAAGATCGGTAGGCATAAACAGCTTGTTATAACAGAAATCCCGTATCAGGTTAATAAATCTAAGTTGATTGAAGAGATTGCTAAATATATAAATAAAGGAAAGTTAGATGAGATAAAAGATTTAAGAGATGAAACAGATAAGGAAGGTCTACGGATAGTTATTGAATTAAAACAGGGAGCAGATGTGGATTTGATACTTAATAGATTATATAAATATACCCATTTACAAAACAGCTATCGGATCAATCTTTTGGCATTAATAGATAATAAGCCGGAAGTTATGGATCTTTTAAAAATACTGAAGTATTTCATTAGGTTCCGTAGACAGGTTGTCACTAAAAGATCTAAATATGAATTAGAAAAGCTGCAATCTAGGCTCCATCTTTTGAAGGGATTAATGAAGGCTGTAGATAAATTGGATTTGGTAATATCTATTATTAGAAATTCACAGTCTTCAGATCAAGCCCGGAAAAAATTAATAATTAAATTAAATATTACAGAAAAACAAGCCAAGGCTATTTTAGATATGAAGCTTAAGAGATTGGTTGGAATAGAAATTGAAAAACTCTCTGTTGAATTAACTAATTTAAAAAATGAGATCAAGGATTTAGAGAAGATTCTGCACAGCAAAAATAAAATGGATGAGGTAATAATTGAAGAAATTGAAGAGGTAAAAAATAAGTTTGGAGATCTGCGCCGAACAAATATCAGTTCTGATGAAAGCAAGGCCGTAATCACCAAAGAGGATTTGATTAAAGAAAAGGAAGCTGTTATTTCCTATTCGCTTCGCCAAAATATTAAAAGGAACTCAGATAAAAGTAATATGAGATCATCTAAAAATGATTATATTATTGAATTAATGAAGGGCAGTTCCTATGACAAATTACTTTTCTTTACAGCAAATGGGAAGGTTTATACCCTTTCAATCCATGATATAGAGGAACACCATGGTTTATCAACTGGCGAGCCTCTCAGTAAGTATCTTAAAATACCAATGGATGAAACAGTGGTCAAGATCCTCTGTCTTAATGCAGAATTAAAAGATGAGTATATCCTTATGCTGACTGAGCAGGGTAAAGTAAAAAAAAGCTCGGGTCAGGAGTATGATTCTAATTATAGATCGATTAAGGCTATTAAGTTAGCTGAGGGTGATCAGGTTGTCAATGTGATTAAAAGCAAGGGGGGCGATGATCTTATTATTGGAACTGATAATGGCAGGACAATCAGGTTTACAGAGGAATCAATTAGTGTTACGGGACGTTATACAATGGGAAGTTCTGGAATTAAACTGGATGATAATAAAGCAATATTTATGGATAAGGTTAATAATTATGACTGTGTAGTATCAATATCAGTTGATGGTAAAGCTAATAAGATTGAACTTGCTAACTTCCAAAAACAAAATAGGAATGGCAAGGGTCGCAACACATCCAAATCAGGTGACTATAAGATGCACTCCATGTTATCTGCAAAGAGTTTAGATAAAATTTTGGTTGTAACTGAAAAAAACAAGTTAGTTGAAATAGAGGTAAATGATATTTCCTTAACACAAATGCCTGGCTATATGTATAAATTAAAAGGAATTGACAAATCTGATGATATTAAAAGTGTTTATAAATTACCCAAACTTCATACAAAAGAAACTTAATTTAAAGTAATTAGAGAATGGTATTTTTATAAAGGATATTTTTATATTTCTGATCACAAATGTAAAAAAATAACTGATTAATAATATTAAATCAGATATTCATATTTGAATTAAAAAGGCATGTAGATCAAAATTTAAGATCTACATGCTTTCTTAAAATATTGCTATATTTATTTAGCAAAAACATGGTTGCCTATTATAACAGTAACTTCATATTTATTGAAGGCATCAGGGTCTTGAGATTTGTCTGGGTTGAAGAAAAACAGAGCCCCCTGGGAAGGATCTTCCCCATCTACTGCTCTCTGAGCAGCTCGATATGCTGTTTGATTAGGCATATTATTAATTTGTCCATTGTCTATACATTTAAATTGATTATATTGATATAAGACTTCTTTTATAGTATTGGGAAAATTATTACTTTTCATTCTATTAACTATGACTGCTCCGACTGCAATCTGTCCTTGAAGGGATTCGCCTCTTGCTTCAGCATAGATAGCCTGCGCAAGAAGGTCAATATTAATAGAATCCACCCTGATTTCAATCTTCTCTTGGTTATTTAACTCCGTTTGATCAATTTTTATCTCATCGGAGTAATCATTATCAACTGATTCAAACAAGAGGTATAAAATAAAGGCAGCAGCCAATCCGGTTACAATATCCCTTGTCTCAATTTCTCTTGCCTGAGCCGTGGGAGATAAAACCGGATTACTGAATAAAACAGAATTAATCATTACTATTAATATTATTATTAATATAATTGAAGTGATCCTTATTACTCTTGTCTTCATATTAGCTTCCCAGCAGGAATATTAATAGTACTGCAGCACCTACATATAAGGCAGCATTACTTGCTTCAATTGGACTTTCTCCACTTTCTTCTGCAGCTTGTTCAGCTTCCTCTTCACTCGTTAATTCTGCCAGCTGGTCATTATTGTTATTTACTCTATTTTCTAATTTTTGCAGATTACTTTCTAAGGTACTGACTTTATATTCTAATTCTGAATTTCTATCTTTTAATTTTTGAATATCTGTAGATTGTAATTCTGTTTTAAGATCTGTTATCATCTCATCTTTTTTTGCAAGTTCTTGATTAGTAGACTCTAAATCTTCCTCTAAAGTTATAACTCTATTTGTTAATGTATCTACTTTTGTATTAAGTTCTTTCATGACAATAATTTCATCAATAATTTCATTAACCTCTATTTGTACTTCGTTCATTCTTTGATTAATTTTGCCAATTGCTTCATCCTGAACTACATTTTTCTTTTGTGCCTTGTCAAGGTTAGTAGAAAATATATTTTGTCTATTTGCTATATCAACCAATTCGTCCCTAAATTCAAGAGATAGCTCTCGTAAGGTGTCTACATCATCATCACTCATTTCAGTATCACCAGCTGCAGTATCGCGCAGCATTCTTGCAATAATTTCAGCTAGTTCATACCTATTGACTTTATTAGCTCCTTTAAAAGTGTCATCTTCATAGAGTGAAAAATAACCTTTTTCTACCAGTAGTTTAACACTATCGTAAGCCCAATGACTTTCTGGAACATCTTTAATTTCAACTCCTAAAGCTGTATAAGAAAACAGCATTACAAAGATCAAAGTTAAAATTAATAAATTACTAATTTTTTTCATCTTGATTATATTCCTCCTTTAATTTTCAAAGTTAATTTCAACTTCATTATTTTGTTCATCAAATGCTTTAATACTTTCAATTTTTAAGTTAAGCTCCCCTTCTTGTTTTTGACTAAATTGAATAGTGCCGACAATACCAGAATTTGCATAGTCAGGTAAAAATTCATCAAAAGTTACTCTTCCCTTTGAAATTGCAGGATCTTCCCAGAGGATTATTTTATCATTTTGTACAAACATATCTCCCGGGAATATATAGTTGATATTATAGGCGGAGGAGTTATAGCTTAAGGCCATTGATATATTATTAATTGAGAGAAGATTAGCACCAACTATATTATAGCTTTGAAAACTATCTTCATACTTCACCTTATCTAGATATATAAATGGTTTTAATTCTGGAATATCAAGATTGTCTCTAGTACTTTTTCTATAATTATTCAAACCGGAAATTTCAATGGAATAAGGCATATTTCCCGTAACATTCAGTACTTTAACAGACCAATTTATTTCTAATTCTTCTCCGCTTTCAATATAACCTAAATATTTTCGGCTAGCTTCTTTATCAGCAAAGTTTAAACCTGGTGGCAGAGCTAATTCTGTTTTGGCATCAAATAAAGTAGAGCCTCCCACATTGGATAATTTAACATTTAAATCAAATGGATTTGGAGTAATTTTACCTTTTTCTTTTGTTAAAGTTTTATTTAAGTTAATTTCAGCTTGTATCATGGGTGGACCCACAAACTGGATACTTCTTTGTACCTGGTTTGAATCAGTATTGTCTGCTGATACTTTAACAGAGTAAGTCATATTGCCAGGAATTTCTTCTGCAGATTTTCTAACCTGCCAGATAACCTGGGTAGTTTCTCTAGATTGTAAATTTCCAATTTCTTTTATTTCGTCTCCTCCATCAAAGCTATTTGGTAGATTAATTTCTGCTATTACATTTTTAGCTGTTATATCAGATGTGTTTTCAATATATGCGACTACCGGGAAGTATTGATTATTTTGATCATAAGTAAATTCAGAGGGTGATGTAATCCCTAATGCTAACAAGCCAGGTACTACTTCTATACCGCCCAAACCGTAATTGGTAACATATGTTACTTCCTCATCAGGTCCTATAGTTATGGGTTCCCAGACCATAGCAACAGCACTATCGATTTCGTATTCTCCCTTTCGAACAAATTCTTCACCTGGATTGAAGTCAAAATTCCATTGACCATCAGCCAGACTACCCCAATCTGCAAAATATACCTCATTTGGTTCTGTTACTCCAGGGCCTTTAAAAGTTCCCTGGGAAGTTACGGTTGGATTGCTGATACTGTCAAATGCTTGCCAGAAAATAGGTAACTCTTCTTTTAGAAATAAACTATCAGTTGTAATTGCTTGATCGGCTAATCTAAATGGGGCCCCATCATTTTTGCCTAGCATCGTATCAAGCATTATTCTCAAACCGACTTCTTTTATTTGTTCACTATTATTTGTTAAGCGATATTTAATCTGGGCAGTATCATTTAAACCGGTTGTATTACTTTTTACAATAGATAAAATTTGTTCAACTTTAATATTTTCTATGAGTGTACTAGTATATATTTGATTATTTTTAATTACAGGTCCTTCTGTAACCTCCCCATAATTAGCATCTTGACCGGCTCTTCTCTTGGTAGAACCACCAAAAACGTAATTAGTATTATTTATCTGCAAAGTAGTATAAGAGGTCCATGGTTTAGGTCTGCCATAAACCAGAGGCTTACTCTTATCACTGGTTTTCATAGGCGCTCCTCCTGTTGTTTCAATAGCGAAGCGGCCCTTAGCATTATTATCTTGATTGGTGAAAATTACTATATATTTATTACCCAATCTTAGATTATTATTTTCATCAACCTCTGTAAAAAGATCAGATTGTGCTGAAATTACAGCGTTAATAAACAAAAATGAGCTAAGTAAAATTATAATGAATATTAAAACCTGTCTTTTTTTCAATTATGAAACCTCCCATGCTGAGTTAGAGAAAGTTAACTTTACCTATTTCAATATTAACATTCGGGTTTCCATTTTCATCTATATTAAAAACCACAGTTACTTCAAGTTGATATCTTTGTTTGTAGCTTTTAAATTCCCATCCTTTTTCTAGAGTTAGTTTAGCGTTTCTATCCATACTATCTATATTACTTGAATTAGTAATAACTATATTTTCTAGTTTGCCATCCTGATTAATCTTAAGATTTAAGCTTACTTTTCCACTTTGGGCCTCACTAACCAGGTACTTTGGATAAACTGGTTTGGGTGATAATCCAATAAGCTCACCTGCAGTAGGTGGTGGTGGAGGTGCTGGTTCAGGCTCAGGTTCAGGTTCAGGTTCAGGCTCAGGTTCAGGTTTTTCATTACTGGTTTCTTCTTTTTTAACTTCAATTTCGGTGTCACTTTCTTCACTTGTTATTATATTTTGATCCTGTTGAGTTTCTGTTTGCTGAACTTCTTCTGTATATTCGTTTTCCTGAGCAATTTCTATATTTTCATCACTAGTTTCTTCTTTCGGTTCAGGCTCAGGCTCAGGCTCAGGTTCAGGTTCCGGTTCAGGCTCAGGTTCAGGTTCTTTTATGGGCTCCGGTTCGACTTTAGGCTCCGGTTCTTCTTTTGGTTCTTGAATTTGTTTGTTTTGTGTTTGAAATTCAACATATTGAACATATCCAAAATTATCACCAGCAGCTTCTTCATTACTAAAGCCCTGTAAATAGCCAAGAGGGAAAAAATAGAATAATATCAAATGTAGTATTAATGATAATGTTATATATAAGAATAATCTACTTTTGTCATTATTATTCATGTTAACACCACCTAACCATCCTTCTTTTCTGCTGCTAAGGCAAGATTGAATATCCCTACTTGTCTTACACTGTCCATAACTGTAACGATTGAACTGTATTCTGTCTGATTATCTGCATTAATGACTACAACTAAGTTATTATTGGACTGATATTGTTCTTTAGCCATTTGACTAATCTTGGCTATGGGTAAATTATCTCCCTGATAAAAATATCTTCCGTCTTTATCTATGTTAATAACAAAATTCTCCTGTTTTTGTTCGGTTACTGTAACTGCTTTGGGCAGTTTCATTTCCATTCCATATGGATTTGTACGAAAAGAGGTAAAAAGCATGAAAAATACCAACAAGAAAAAGATTACATCGATCATAGGTATAATATTAATGGATGTCTTCTTTTTATGTGTAGGTTTGAACATTATCTTCACTCCTGTCTGTAATAACATCCATTATATCAATCATGCTCAGATTCATCTCATGAGATTTGTCCTCAACTTTATTGACATAATAGGAATAAAAGATTGCAGTTGGTATGGCAATTATTAAGCCGAGAGCTGTGCTTATTAAGGCTGCAGCAATCCCAGAACTTATTTGAGCAGCATTTGCCGCCCCTGCAGCAGTTCCAAGTATATTAAAACTACTTATAATACCGATTACAGTTCCCAACAGACCTAATAAAGGAGAAATCATAGCGACCACATCTAATACAGGCAAATGTTTTTCCATTTTTTGAATTTCATCTTCTCCAACCACCTGTAAGACTTCCCTAATTCTTTCAGGGTTTTCTTCATAATGTGAGAGGGCAGTAGATAAGAGCTTGGCACTGGCTCCTCTTTCTCCCTTCAGTTCGTTTAATGCACCTAATATATCATCATTTTCAACTTTTAATTCAATTCTTTTTAATAGTCTTAAACTATTATCTTTTCTTCTGAAAAAGAATACTGCTTTTTCAATAATAACAGCTAGACTGAAAATAGAACAGATTATGAGTGGGATAGCCATTGGGCCCCCAAGTGAAATAAAATTATAAATTTGATTATACATTAATTGACACTCCTTGTTCTATAATTATTTGAGTTCATTAATATTATCATTAATCCTAATTAAAATAATTCTATATTAAAACAATAATTCCTTCTTAAATGGCTTACCATTTAAAACGTTTACACATATATTAATTGTCAGATAAGACCTGTAATTATGACGAAAGACAGCTATAAATCGTTGTTTTCATAATCTAAAATAAAAATATTATAACCACAGATTAAACAGGCAACTTTTTTGTGAAAATTTTAATAGTATTTAATATATTTAAAATGTATTATAACATAATGTGTACTCTATTTTTTAAAAAACATTTATAGAATATAGATATACAAGAAAATGAATATATGACTTAAAGACTTTTTTGTTTAGTGAAAATTAATTGAATAATATTTAACAGCAAATATCTATTTATACTATATTAAAAATATTCTAAATACTAACCCTATAGGGTTTTAACTGTCAATATTTAAAAGTATTTTCCCTCCTTCATAAAATTTTATAAAAATATCTAAATATTTTTTTATTTTTTAAGCTGTTATTTTACAATTCTTTTACTTATCTTATCATTTATATAGGTTTTTTTCTATATATTTTTTAAAAATTTCATAAAATCATAATCAAATATTTTTTAATATTATAATAAACAGCCATTAATGAAATAATAATATAAAAGAACCTGTTTGTCTGATCAGACAAACAGGTTATTTAAAATTTTTTATCTAGGTTCAATTATTAATTTAATGGCGGTTCGCTCATCTCCATCTATTTCAATGTCTGTGAAAGCAGGAATACAAATCAAATCAATCCCACTGGGAGCTACATATCCTCTGGCAATTGCAACAGCTTTAACACCTTGGTTTAAGGCACCAGCTCCTATTGCTTGCATTTCTGCACTACCCTGTTCCCTTAAAACTCCGGCTAATGCTCCAGCCACTGAATTAGGATCAGAATTTGCTGAAACTTTTAATATATCCACTTCTACAATACCCCCTATTGTTATTTTATTGTATTTATATTATTCTCAAAAAATAAAAAAATTCCTGCAAAGAAATAAAAATATTTTGGGAGCTTAATCCTTTACAATAAAGGAGTTTATTGAGGTTGTATTACCTTGATTATTTAGCTCAACATAAACGCCTGATAATTGGACCTGACCTGTAGCAACTTCAAGTCTTTTTGGCATCTTAGTTTTTAATCTATATATAACCTTATCTTTTTTCATGCCCAGTACAGAATCGACCGCACCTGAGAAACCAAGGTCAGTGATATAACCTGTTCCATAGTTTAATATTTGTGTGTCATTAGTCTGAACATGGGTGTGAGTGCCGACCAATAGAGATAATTTTTGATCATACATTACAGCAAATGCTTTTTTTTCACCGGTTGCTTCTCCGTGAAAATCTACAATTATATAATCGGCTTTTTCTTTTATTTTTTCATAAACATGGTCAAAGGCTTCTACAGGTGAATTATTATTACCCATAAAAACCTGGCCAATTAAATTGATAACAGCAATATTTTTTTCCTTGACTTTATATATATTATATCCTCTTCCAGGCACAACATTGTTAAAATTTAAGGGTCTGATCAATCTATCTTCTCTATCAATAAATTCATATATTTCTCTGTTGCCCCAGGTGTGATTACCCATTGTCATACAGTTTATACCATAACTATATAGTTCATCAGCAGTTTTTTTGGTTAAGCCAAAACCACCAGCTGCATTTTCTCCATTGGCTAAAATAAAGTCTATATTATGTTTTCTTATTACTTCATCTAAAAGTTTACGGACAGCTCGACGACCTGCCCTTCCAACTATGTCTCCAATATATATTATATTCATAAAAATAACGCAAAAATCCTTTTAATTAATGAAGGAAAATTGCGGTGGTTCACCTGCCTTTCTATTTATAATAATCATAGTTGATTTTAAAAAAGGCCCTTTTAAAAGGGCCTTAATTTTCATATTTATTTTGCATACTCAATTTGTCTAGTTTCTCTAATAACAACAACTTTTATCTGTCCCGGATAATTAAGGTTATTCTCTATTTCTTTTTTGATATCTCTCGAAAGTTTGCTGGCCTTTGTATCGTTAATTTTATCTGATTGAACGATTACTCTAATTTCTCGACCAGCTTGTATTGCATAAGCATTATCGACACCGTTAAATGAGTTACCAATATCTTCTAACTCTTCTAATCTTTTAATATATGCTTCCAATGTCTCTTTTCTAGCTCCTGGTCTGGCAGCTGATATAGCATCTGCGGCAGCTACTAAAACTGCTTCTACAGTTCGAAAATCAACATCACCATGGTGTGCTTCAATTGCATGTATGACACCTTCTGATTCTCCAAATTTACGGGCTAAATCAACACCAATCTCAATATGAGGTCCTTCTACCTCCTGGTCAATGGCTTTCCCAATATCATGAAGTAGTCCACCTCTTTTAGCTAATGTGGAGTCTGTTCCAAGTTCATCAGCCATTACTCCAGCTAAAAATGAAACTTCCAGAGAGTGCTGTAAAACATTTTGTCCATAACTTGTTCTAAATTTTAAACGTCCTAAATATTTTACAAGCTGAGGATCAAGTCCATGTACTCCAGAATCAAATGTGGCCTGTTCACCCACTTCTTTAATTTGGTTATCAAGTTCTTCTTTGGCTTTCTCGACCATTTCTTCAATTCTAGCTGGATGAATTCTGCCATCAATGATTAGTTTTTTTAGTGCAATTCTTGCTACTTCTCTTTTGATCGGATCATAACCAGAAATTACAACAGCTTCCGGTGTATCATCGATGATGAGATCAATACCTGTCAAACTTTCTAAGGCCCTAATGTTTCTACCTTCTCTTCCAATGATCCTACCCTTCATTTCATCATTGGGTAAGTCAACAACGGTAACAGTGGTTTCAGAAACATAATCCCCGGCACATCTTTGGATGGCTGAAGAAATAATTTCACGGGCTTTTTTATTTGATTCTTCTTTAGCTTCTCTTTCTTTTTCTTTAATCATTTTAGCATATTCATGATCGAGTTCATCTTCCATTTTGGATAATAGATATTCTTTTGCCTCACTGTGTGATAAATTGGAAATCATTTCTAGTTTTTTAATTTCTTTTTCTTTTATTTCTTGAATTTCTTCTTGTTCTTTTTCAACTTCATTGAGTTGTTTTTTTAGTTTGGTTTCTTTTTTATCTAAAGATTCACTTTTTTTATCAAGTGTTTCTTCTCTATGCATTAAACGGTCTTCCAGACGCTGAAGTTCATTTCTTCTTTTTTGGCTTTCACGGTTGGCATCTTCTCTAATTTTTTGGGCCTTTTCTTTAGCTTCAAGAGTAATTTCCCTAATTTTAGATTCTGCTTCCCGTTCTGCTTCCTCCAAAATCTTATGCGATTCTTCTTCAGCAGACTGAATCCGGGCTTCCGCAATAAACTTTCTAATAAAGTAACCAATAATTAATCCCGGGACAAGGGATATGATTACTATAAAAAGTGTATTATAAATTATTTTCACCTCCTATTATATTTTAAAAACGTATTTAGTTATTAAATGCATCATTTTTATTTTATCTTTTTTTTTGCTATGTGTCAAGAAAGTTAAAACCTGTATACTTAAATATACAGGTTCAATAAATATTTTTTTAAAAACTTATATTTAGTTTATTCTTTGTCTTCTTTATCTTCCTCATTTATGTTTTCTTCTTCAATTAAGCCGGTTTTTAGTTTTATTTTATGTTCTATTTCTTCTAAAATATCTTCATTTTCAGCTAAAAAGTCTTTTGAGTTTTCCCGACCTTGACCTAATCTTATATCTCCATAAGAATACCATGAGCCGGCTCTATCTACTATATTAGTAGCCTCAGCCATATCAAGAGCACAGCCTGTTCTGGAGATACCTGTACCATACATAATGTCGAATTCACACTTACGGAATGGAGCAGCAACTTTATTTTTAACTACTTTGGCCCTAGCATGTGAACCAATTATTTCATCCCCATCTTTAATGGTCTTAGATCTTTTTACTTCAATGCGTACCGAGGAATAAAATTTTAAAGCACGGCCGCCTGGTGTAGTTTCAGGATTACCAAACATGACACCCACTTTTTCTCTAATCTGGTTTATAAAAACACAGGAAGTATCGGATTTCGAAAGTGCACCAGAAAGCTTTCTCATTGCCTGAGACATCAAACGAGCTTGAAGAGCAACATGTGAATCTCCCATTTCTCCTTCTAATTCTGCTTTGGGAACTAAGGCAGCTACCGAATCTATGATTATAAGATCAATTGCATTACTGCGGATTAAGGACTCTGTTATTTCTAATGCTTCTTCCCCATTATTAGGTTGAGAAATTAATAGGTTATCTATATTAACACCTAAGTTTTCAGCATAACGGGGGTCTAAAGCATGTTCGGCATCGATAAATGCTGCAATTCCTCCCTCATTTTGAGCCTCGGCAATCATATGGAGTCCAAGGGTTGTCTTACCGGATGACTCATTACCATATAGTTCAATTATTCTACCCCGAGGTATTCCTCCAACTCCCAGCGCAATATCGAGGGGTAAAGCCCCGGTTGGAATAGATTGTACGTCAAGGGTTGTTTTATCCCCCAACCTCATTATTGCGCCCTGCCCAAATTGTTTTTCGATTCTATCTACCGCATTATTGAGAGCCTTTTCTTGTTCATTATTATTAGTCAAAAAATATCACCTCTATCTTTATTTTATATTTTTATTATAGAACAAATGTTTAGTATTTGCAAGTCCTAGTTTAGAATATTAGTAAATATTTCGCGATAAACGGGTCCGTTTTGATATAGTTTACTTTCAATTAATGATATCCTATCTATTTTGTCTAAGATCCGAATATCATGATCTTTAATAAATGTTTTATAATCATATTTTAATTGACGAATATTCGTACTTTTTCTTGACCTAGCAAAGGTTAGATGTGGTTTATATTCTCTATCTTCAGGTTCAAAACCACTTTCATACAACTTATTTATTAGTTCATTTTGTAGTTTGATAAGTTGTTTTTTGGATTTATTAAGACCAAAATATAAGACTTTAGGATAATTTGTCGAGGGAAAGGCCTCAAAATGATTATAGTAGATACTGAATTTAGTATAGTTCGAACAAGTGTTCATAATAGTTTCTTTTAAGATCTCTAATTTTTTTTGATCAGTATCTCCTAGAAATTTTAAAGTTAGATGAAGATTCTTTGCCTTAACCCATTTTAAATCAAAATCTAATTCTGTCTGGGCTTTATTTATTTGATTTTCTAAAAGCAGACGAGTTCTATTACTAATTGGAGCTGCTATAAATAATCTCATCTTACTCCTCCGTTAATTTATTTAATAGTTGCTGTGCTTCAGGATGACTATCACTAAGATGTAATGTTCTTTTTAATTCCGATATTGCAGAATTTTGCATACCGGCCTGATTATAGGCAAGTGCAAGATGAAAATGACCGGTTGGATAATTTGGGCTTTTCTCAATTGCAGCTGAATAATGGGCAATAGCCTGATAGTTATTTTCTTCTTTTAGGCTTACGTCACCAAGGGCAATGAAGGCCCAGTAGTAGTCGGGATTATATTTGATACATTCATTTAAATAGTATCTTGCTTCTTGATAGTTTTTTTGATGTTCAGATATTTTACCCAAATGGTAATAGGCAAGGTAATAATTATTTTTTAAATCTATTGTCTTGTTTAGATAGCTTTTCGCCAATGCCCACTCTTGTGTATTATAATAGGCTTCACCCAGTTTGTAGTTTAATATAAAGGAATCGGGATCTAATTGCACACCCTGTCTTAGAATCCGAGCTGCCTCTTCATATTTGGCCTGCTTGATCAGAATATTTCCTATTTCACTGTAGGCAGTCACATTATTTTGATCTTTTTTTAACACTTTTTGATAGGATTTATTTGCCTCTTCTAAGTTTCCTAATTCTTTATAAAGGTTGCCTAAATTTAAGTAGTCTCCCATATTCCCATTTTCTAAAATAGCTAATTCCAGCTGTAATATAGCCTTATGATGATTATTTAATCCCATATAGGCCAAGGCATAATCTCTGTGGAATTGAGCTGAGTTCATCCCGAGGGAACGGGCTTGTTTAAATTCCTCTAATGCACTTTGATAATAAGCACTGTCAAAATTGTTATAAGTGTTTAAGTATACTTTAGCCAATTCGTAATGAAGTCTACCAAATTCGTACCCCATATCGAAGAGCATTTCCATTTGTTTTTTTGCTTCTAGAACATTACCTAATCTGAGTTCAATGAGAGTTCTATAATAAAGGGCATCAACTTTAGCGGAAGTTTTTAATTTATTAAGATTGATTTGCTTGTTTAATTGAAGTGCTTTTTCAAAATTATTGATGTGATAATTTTTCATACTCTGGTTTAAAAGATCAAGATCACCTTCCTGTGCGAAAACATTAAGACTAGTTAAGATAAATAACATTACTAAAACAACAACAATAAGTTTATTCTTTTTCATAATTATCCTCCTCATGTAATAATGATTTTAAATTTTTAAAAGCAAATTCTGTACTCAAATACTTTATTATTTTCCTATTCCCTTTTAGTTGATATTTATTTACTGTGTTTTTCTTAAGACCAGCTGTTGAAATATAAACTAAACCAACCGGTTTTTCTAATGTACCTCCTGTGGGTCCTGCGATACCAGTAATACCAATCCCATAATCAGAGCCTGTAATTTTTTTGATATTTTTTGCCATTTCTTTTGCAATCTCTCTGCTGACAGCTCCCTTAGTTTCTACAAGATCAGGATCAATATTTAATAGGTCTATTTTTAGTTGATTGCTGTATGCTATTATTCCTCCCTTAAAGAATGTAGAACTGTGAGAAATATTTGTGATTCTATTACCCAGTAACCCTCCTGTACAGGACTCCGCTATACTGAGAGTTAACTGATTACTTTTCATAATATTAAAAACTGAAATAGATAAATTGAGATCATTAAATATGTTTTGTGAGAAGTTAGACTTAATTTTTTTGGTAATTTGATCTATTAATTTTTGGTCATTACCACTGATTTTTACTTTGATGTGGGTATACTTTACAACAAAACTCAAATAAACTTTTTTGGGTATTTCAAGCTTGCTATAAATGGCATCTTCCAGTTGTGCTTCCCCGATTCCTTTGAAATATAATTCATTTTGATAATTATTTGAAATATCTAAATCAAGATAATTTAGGACTTGATTTTTAAACATCGGTTTCATTTCTCGTGGCACACCAGGCATACATATACATGTTATGTCTTTTTTGTTAATTATAAATCCAGGAGCCGTTCCCCTCTTATTATTTAAGATTACAGCATTTTCAGGCAGCATAGCCTGCCTTTGATTATTATCTGTATATTTAACATGAAATGAGTTTAGTCTTTTTTCAATTTCGTTGTGTACCCTTTTTTTAAAATTGAGTTTTAGATTAAAAGCTTCGGCTACAGCATCTCTGGTTATATCATCACCGGTTGGACCCAGACCACCTGTTATTATTATTATTTCTGATCTCTGTTGGGCTGTGTTTAATAAATTAACTATTTTTGTTATATTGTCTCCCACAATTGAAATATGATGTGGTATGATTCCGTACTTTTTTAATTGACTGCTGATAAAATTGGCATTACTTTCCTGAACAGATCCATCTAAAAGTTCATCACCTATACTAATTATTTCTATTTTCAATAAAGCCACCTCATCAAAATTATATTATAAATTAATCCATAGAAAAACATAATCATTTAAACCAAAATTAAATTAAGATAATTATTATATAAAGTACAATTCTAGCATAAAGACCAGCCAGAATATCATCAACCATGATTCCCCAGCCAGCTGGAAGTTTTTGTAATTTTTTTATAGGGTAGGGCTTAAAAATGTCATATAGTCTGAAAAGAACAAAGCCTAGGACCAAATAAAGAAAATTGATTGGAATAAGGTAAAATGTTATTAACATGCCTGCAAATTCATCAATAATAATCCTCTGATCATCTCTTTTTTTACTTTGTTTTTCCATCAATGTAGAAAAGATTAGTCCTATTAAAATGAATAAAATAATTGAGGTAAGATTTGTTAATATCTCGAATTGGCTGATTAATAAAAGGGCAAATAAGGACCCATATGTGCCTGGAGCTCCCGGAATATAACCGATATAGAAACAGCTAGCAATTATTGCAGTTAGTTTTGTTTTAAAGCTTTCCATTATATTAACCCTTTTCCTCTACAAAAAAGTCAATATCTATAGATTTAAAGTATTTGTACCCGGAGTAGATAGTTATGATAACAGCTAGCCAGATTAGAATATTTGGAATATAATAAGGCAGTGTGATTATCTTGGGATCAACAATTACTGCAATTACAGCCGTAATTTGAATAGTAGTTTTTATTTTACCCCAGATACTGGCTGAAATTATTACACCATCTTTAGCAGCAATTATCCTAAGTCCAGTTACTGCAAACTCTCTTCCGATTATTAGGATAGCAGCCCAGATTGATATTTCATTGAGAGAAACAAAGGTTATAAGAGCAGCTGATATAAGGAGTTTATCCGCCACTGGATCAACAATCTTACCAAATTTGGTAACCATCTTATGTTTTCTGGCCATATATCCATCTAAACTGTCAGTGATTGCAGCTAAAATAAAGACGGCCAGTGAAAAGACTTCAGCCCCAGGAATTTGTTTTCTTAAAAGTAGAAAGATAATAAAGATAGGAATTAAGATAATTCTTATCATCGTTAGTTTATTAGGTAGGTTCATCTATTTTCTCTCCCATGAGATCATATTCGAGGCAATCTGTAATTTTTACATTTAATATATCGCCCACATTTATATTTTTTCCCTTTATATAGACAGTATTATCAATTTCTGGTGCATCATACATTGTTCTACCAATATATTCATCTTCTATTTTTTCATCAACAATTACTTCAACTGTTTGGTTTATTAATTGCTTATTTTTATTATATGATATTTTTTGTTGTATTTCCATAATTTTGTTATATCTTTTTTCTTTTATTTCTGGACTGATTTGATTTTTCATAAGAGCAGCCTTTGTTCCTTCTTCCTTTGAATATTTAAAAACACCCAGGCGATCAAACTTTACTTCCCTAATAAAAGATAGTAAATCATTAAAATCATTTTGTGTTTCCCCCGGGAATCCAACAATAAGGGTAGTTCTTAGGGTGGCATCATTGATATTATTTTTTATTTTATTGATTATATTAAGCAGTTCTTTTTTACTGCCTTCTCTTCTCATCTTTTTTCTAATTCGGTTCGAGGAGTGTTGAATGGGTATATCAAAGTAATTACATATATTTTTATTATTTTTTATAACTTCGATTAAGTCCTCTGTGATGTGCTCTGGATAAATATAAAGTAGTCTAATCCAGTGTAAATGTTCTATTTTGACAAGTCTTTTTAATAGATTAACTAATTTTCTCTTGCCATAAATATCTTTGCCGTATTCTGTTGTATCCTGGGCTGTTATTATTATTTCTTTGTTTCCATTTTCTACTAATATTTTGACTTCTTCAACTATATCTTCAATTTTTCGACTGTTAAGAGGTCCTCTGATAAAAGGTATACTGCAGTAGCTGCAGTTATTATTACAGCCCTCAGCTATCTTCACATAGGAATAATGTTTTTTCACATTATATCTTTTTAAATCTTGCTTAAAATTAAAAACAGATTTTCCTACTCTATTAAGTCTCTTTTTTTCTCTTAATACATCATCAATGGTTTTTTTAATTTGATCAAAAGTTCCTGTACCAAGAATAGCATCGATCTCTTCAATTTCATCCATAAGTTCATCTTTATATCTCTGAGTTAAACATCCTGTAACAATCAAAACATCAATAATACCTTGATTTTTATATTGAGCAGCCTCAAGAATCACATCAATTGATTCCTGTTTAGCATCATCTATAAAGCCGCAGGTATTTATTATGATTATATCTGTATTTTTGAGATTTTCTTCATAAATATATTTTTCATCATTAAATATAAAGGCTTTCATGTAATCGGTATCTACTTCATTTTTGGGACAACCCATTGTAACAAATGATACTTTTTTCATTGCTTCACTTCCTTAAAAACTCTTATTTAATATAAAAAAAGCCCAGACTGGGCTTTGACTAATTATATAAATGGTCGGGTTGCCGGGATTTGAACCCGGGACCTCACGCCCCCCAGACGTGCGCGCTACCAAGCTGCGCCACAACCCGAAACTGTAAAAATTATATCCTAGAGTTTAATAAATGTCAAGATTAATTGGTAAATTGGAGTTTTTGTAATTTTGCTTTTGTTTCATCTGTATTTTTAGTTACAATAAAAACTTCTTGTACAGAAGAACTGTTTTTTGCAATTAGTTTAAGCCCACTAGAAGTATTATATTTTATCTTAAGATAGGCCTCTTGTCCACTACTGCTGTTTCTTTGGTTAATCCTGCCAGGTATTATACTTTTAATTTCCTGAAATTGCGATATATCTTCTAATAGAGGAAGAATATCCTTTATAATGGTATGTTCCTGTTTTATCTTATTAATTCTGTATTTATTTGCCATTTAATAATCACTTCCTGCATGAATTATATCACTACGAACTTTAATTTACAACCTTATAAGGGAATATATTATTGATAAGGATTTATATAAAAATTCTAAAAAATTAGCTTTAAACACTTGACCTAATGCAAGTTGTGAGTTATAATAATTGCTGTACGAAATATAATTAATTGTTTATTAAAGCTGATGTAGCTCAATTGGTAGAGCAGCTGACTTGTAATCAGCAGGCTGGAGGTTCAAGTCCTCTCATCAGCTCCATCGATTTAACAGGCCGGAAGGCCTTTTTTAAATTTGTATTATTTTGGGTTTGACATCTATTTGACATCTATTTTAAATTATCGGGTTTTATATTGGTATATATTATTTATTTGTTGCTTTCTACTACTTTAAACATTGTCTCCATTTTACGTTCTGCTTCAATTAACATTTCCTCAGTAACATGGGAATAAGTATCAATTGTAACAGTAATGGAAGAATGTCCTAATATCTGCTGTAATGTCTTAATACTTCCCCTTGCTTCTAAAAACAACGTTGAAAATGTATGCCTGGTATCATGAAATCTTATTTCAGGTATCCCGGCTTCTTCTATAATTTCCTTAAAATCTCTTACTAAATTTCTGGGATCTAACGGGTTACCTATACCATTACAACCAACTAAATCAGCTTTTTTATTATATGCTTCCCCTAATGCTAATCGTTTTTCACCTTGTTTTATTTTATGTCTTTTTAATTCTGTTATTACATCACCAGTAACAGGTATGGTCCTATTGCCTGACTTAGTTTTAACTTTTTTAAATATTAAACCTTCATCAGTACGGGCCAACTGTCTTTTAACTTGTATCCGTTTTTGTTTAAAATCAATATCTTGCCATTGCAGGCCTAATAGTTCCCCTCTTCTCATTCCGGTATTTAATGCAAGATAATGGAGAATAAAATATTTATAGTCTCTAGCTTTATTCAAAAACATATTGACCTGCTTTTTATTCCATGTATGAAGTTTCTTTTCTTCCTGTTTTTTTGGTACTTCTACTGCTTTACATACATTATTATTTATTAATCTCTCTTTTACTGCCTGTTCTAATGCTGCGTGTAATGTCTGATAGATATATTTAATTGTCCTGGGAGACAATCCACCTTTACCCTTTTTCCTGCCATGGTCTAACTTATAATTAAGTAATTCCTGTATCTGCCTGGCCTTTAAGTCCTTTAATTTAGTATCTCCTATATCTGGGTTTAAATGGTTTTTTATCATCACTCTATAATTTCTATATGTACTATATGCCAATGAAGACTTCCGGCCTTCAATCCACCTAACCAACCAATTTTTAAGTAACATATTACAAGGCTCTGAGTATGTCCCGTTAAATAACTTTTGCTTTAAATTGGTTATCTTCCGGGCAACCCCTTTTCTTTCATCATCATAAAAATATTTTCTTTTTTGTTCCCCTGTTTGAGGATCTATACCAACTGTAACAACACCGCACCATCTACCATCTTTACGTTTAAATATACTACCTTCTCCATTACCTCTTCTACTACTCATTATCAAACATCTCCTTTCTATTATTGACCCGGGCTTTTACACCCGGGGCTTTTATGATATTATTATGTGTGTGGAAGTCAGTTAGTTACCTTGTGTAGCTGCTGGCTTTTCTTTTGTTAGATAAGATTTAATAATATCATTGGATTCATTTTCTGATAAATTAACATTAAGTAATAAAACATCTCTTTTCTGTTCATTCTTTGTTTTTAAGAATAAAGCATCTTGTTTAATGTTCTCACTTGTAACAATCGTTAAATTTTTTAACATTTTATTCCCTCCTTAAAAAGTTTAACCCATTTATTGTTACACCTACCTCTTTTCTATATATTCAGTTTTTTAGCTGGATCCATTCCCAATTCTTCTTTAGCTTCATATATCAGGCCGTCTGGTATTTCTTCTGGAATAACTTTAATGCTTTCATATACTTCATATTTCTTGTTAGTTCCTTCACCTTGCCACCTGCTCCAACGTTCGGTATAAAGCAGGAAATTACCTTTTTTAGTTTTATATAAAGTATGTGTGGTCCCTCTATCATCACCGCTGGAAGTTTCTCCATGATAAGAATTATAATTTGCTAATTCCCGGCCTTTAAATTTGACTTCTTTTGTGTCATTACTTTCCCCCATTTTTCCACTTATCCAACCAACCATTAATCTAATTTCTTTCATTTTTTCAGTCAATTTAATTCCTCCCTTTGTAATTTAGTCTAATCCTTTCTTATCTATTATTATATAGATACTTTTATATAATGTCAATATTATATTAAAAATCTTTTATATATTGTAAATATCTTTTATATAACATATAATTAATATAAGGAAGTGATAAAATGATTAACATAAAAATAGAAGATATATTACATAATAAAGAAAAATCAATTTACTGGCTGGCTAATAAATCAGGATTATCTTATCCTACTGTATTTAATTTAATTAAAAATAAAACTGCTTCAATTCATTTTGCCACCCTTGAAAAAATAATGTCTGCTTTAAATATTACTGACTTTAACAAAATACTTGAAATTATCCCGGGAGAAGAAGAGTAATCTCCTTATCCCCCGGTTTTTGCCTTCCATATCGTAAAAAGTTTACTAACAACAATGGTTATATACATTCTATTTCCATTACAGGGCCGGTTATAAATCACTAAAAGGGCCTGAGTCTTCTTCTAATTCCTTCATGAAGTATCCATCAAGTTTTAACTGTTTTCTTATTTTTGGGCTTACGGGAAATTGTTTACTCAACTGTCTATATTGCTGTGTACTGTCTCTGAGTATCTGCAATAATGGAGACTTCCTCTCAACGTTCTGTTCATCATAATCAGTTAATCCTTGCTCTCTTATCTGTTTAGCGGCTTCAACTGCTATGCTGTAATGTATTAACATTAATGTAAGTGTCGGGCCATCTATGACCTCTAATGCTCCCATATCAAATAATATGTCGCTTATTTTCTTATACATTCTCCTGGCTCTCTTCATTACTACCCCTCTGGGTAATGTGGGCTTCTTACTTTTCCTCAATTCGTTGTCTTCAACTTTTTTTGGGTCTTCACCATTCAAAATTGCATTTCTCATTTTATCAATATTCATTTAATAAACCTCCTTTTGTTAATATTTGTAAATGGGAAATCAGGTAAAATGTAGAATTCGTATCAGCGGACCTGCCGGCTCGGTCGTATAACAAATAATATTTCAACATTTACCCCACCCCTCCCTCCTGTCATGTCAACCATCATAGTAATTTAAACTTCCCATAAACCTTTAACTTCAATCTTTTAACTATTCTTTTTGCTTTTAAATTACTAACTCCTATCTTTTTTCTGGCTGCTGTAAAACTGTCTTTTGTTATTTCTAAATGTGCCTTTAATAATGTTATCTCATCATCATTTACTTGCTGGAATAGCTCATCTAATGCCTTTTTTGCTTTGATATAGTAATTATATTGCTTATGTCTATCTCTAC
>Ga0209947_1000024_pt1 | contig 64012 bp, 51 predicted proteins | sample SalPonR2_B_D2_MG_FD_185706 | JGI IMG/M metagenome (GOLD analysis project Ga0209947, IMG submission 185706) | Salt pond soil microbial communities from South San Francisco under conditions of wetland restoration - Salt Pond MetaG R2_B_D2_MG... ...
AGTTCCTTGGAAGTGTTCCCCCCGGGCCGAGGCCCGGGACCGAGCTTAAAAGTAACTTCTGTTACGAGGTAAAGACACTGAGGCACTGAGGCACTGAGACGATTCATCCAATTTTGTCATTTCGAGCGGCAGCGAGAAATCTTTAACAATCAAGATTCCTCGTCGCTTTCGCTCGTCGGCATGACAGAGAGGTAAGCTTCTGGAATATTAATATATATTTTCAAGTTACTTAGAAGTTCAATATCTGTGCTGCGCTTCCGTCCCCCGGAATTTCACGTACAGCTAAGTACTCTGCATTCCTCGGGATTTTGCGCGCCTCCGGATCTTAAACGGGGCTTGAACTTTTTACGAGATTGTCAAACCTTGCCTCTTTGAAACGCCCCAATACGGATTGGCGTTTGGGGTTATCGATCAGTTCTGCCCTTCGGGTATTTGTGTGGCCTTTGTCTCCTGTGATGTTCGTACCAGTAATTTGCCGGCCTCATTGGCCGGAAGAGGGACGCTGAAAAGAAACCCCTGGCCTATGGTATAGCCCATGCGCTTCAGAAACAGACTCTGCTCCATGGTTTCCACCCCCTCGGCCACCAGCTGAAGGTCAAGGCTCTGCGCTATTGTGGCAAAAGCTTTGACAAAATGGGTATTTCTGCATTCATCGATATTTGCGGGGATATCCATATCCCGGATAAAGCTCTGGTCAATTTTAATACCGTCCAGGGGTATATCTCTCAAATAGGTGATGGAAGAATAGCCGGTCCCAAAATCGTCCAGTGTCGTGGTTACGCCAAGCGCCTTGAGCGCCTTTAGGTTCTCTCTGGCTTTTCCCAGGTTTTTAAGTAATACTGTCTCTGTGATCTCCACTTCCAGCCATTTGGCCTCCAAACCCGTTTCTTCAAGCGTTTCCTGAACAATTTTAGCCAAATCCGTTTCCGTAAATTGCACCGCAGACACATTGACCGCCACCCGAACCGGAGAGAATCCTTGTTTTTGCCATTCCTTGTTTTGACGGCATGCTTGCCTGAGCACCCATTTTCCGATGGGAATTATTAGCCTGCTTTCCTCAGCTACAGGAATGAACCGGTCCGGGGCAATGCGGCCCCGCTCCGGATGGTTCCAGCGGATAAGGGCTTCCATGACCATCAGTTTATTGGAGTTCATATCCATCTGGGGCTGGTAATGGAGTTCAAATTCATATCTCTCAAGCGCCTTGCGAAGATCGTTTTGAACCTGAAGGCGTTGGATCACTGCTTCATGCATTTTACTGTCAAAAAAATGGAGCCTGTTCCCCCCTTCGTTCTTTGCGACATACATTGCGATATCCGCATTTTTGTGCAGTTCGGTGCCATCCGTGGCATCTTGGGGAAAAAGCGTGATCCCAATGCTGGCTTCAATAGTCAACTGTTGGTCTTCTATAAAAAATGGTGTCTTTAAAGCGTCCAGAAGCCTTGTTGCCGATCTTACGGCATCCTCCGCGTCTTTTATCTCCGGGAGCACCACCACAAATTCATCGCCCCCCACCCGACTCAGCACATCGCTTTGCCGCAGCCACTCCTTGAACCGTTCTGCCACATGCCTGAGCAGTATATCCCCGGTATGGTGTCCTAATGAGTCGTTGATTTGTTTAAACCGGTCGAGATCAATCAGCATATAGGCCCCAAAAGACGTCTTGCGGGGATATTGCTTGAGCGTCTGGGACATCCAGTGAATGAGCGTTCCCCGATTGAGAAGCCCGGTCAGAGGATCGTGTCGGGCCTGATAAACCAATTGCTGGGAGAGATACTCCTGCTCCATGGCCAATGCCGCCAGACTGGCCACTCGCTCCATGAGCTCGAGATCTGCATTGGTCGTGTGATAGTTCTCCCCGCATAATATACCGACAGTTCCCAATACCTGCCCCGTCCCAGAGGTTATAGGAACAGAGGCTGAGGAAAGGATACCGTGCGCTAAAGCTTCTTCCCGCCGGTTTTTCCAAAAAAGATTCGTCGCCACGTCTTCGGCCACAGCCGGTTGGCCAAGACAGGCTGCGGCGGCGCATGTGCCGTTATCCGTTGTCAGGGATAGTTCACTCATGGCTTGACAGAACTGAGCTGGCAGGCTTGGCGATATCATCCTCCGGACTTGCCCATCTTCCACCTGGCATATGGCAGCCAGGCTTCGGGGGCGCTGACGTTCCAAGAGGCGGGCGGCCTCGAGAAAGATTCCCTTCAAAGGCTCTTTCCTGACAATCAGCTGCATGACAAAATTTTGATCCTTCTCAAGAAGCTCGGAGAGTTTTCGTTCGGTAATATCCTGAACGATTCCGATAAAGCGAACGACGTTTCCGTCGCTGTCCGTTTCCGGATCGATTTGGAGCATAACAAAACGAGGCCCTTTGTTGCTGTCAACCATACGGATATCCTGTCTGAAACAGGCCCCTGCCATACGGGCACTCTGCAAAAGCGGACGCAGAATCTTTTGATCCTCCGGATGGATCTTTTGCCAAAAGGCACGCCAAGTCACCGGCTGATTTTTATCTGAGGGACCGAATTGAAGTTGAAATGCTTCGGATACCTGGAGATTCGACGAGCCGGGCTCATAGAAGAAGCTTCCCAGGCTGGCCACGGTTTGGGCTCTTGACAAAAGTTCCTGGCTCTGCTGCAGCTGGTTGGCCGTCGCACTGGCCCGGAGCATGTAACGGACCCGCTCCTTTAAAATACGGCTATCTATAGGTTTGGCAAAAAAGTCGGTTGCCCCCGCCTTGTAGGCTTCGCCGATGGCTTCAAAAGCCAGGGAACCGGTAATGATGATAATGGGCACCATAGCTCCGGCGGGCAGAGACCGGATTCTGCGGCAGGCTTCAAAACCGTCCATATGGGGCATAACCACATCAAGAAGCACCAAATCCGGCCGATGTTTTTTAAAGGCATCGACTGCCGCCAGGCCGTTTTCTGCCTCTACAACGTCATATAGATTCTGTTCCAGCGCTTTTTTGCTGAGCAGGCGGGTGCTTCGATCATCATCAACAATCAGAATAAGCGAATTCCTCTTCATATCAAGCTCCTGAGGATGGGCCCCGGAAATTTCCACCGAAATTGAGCGTTTCAGTTTTTTGAAGATTTAATTTTTGACAGTCTCGTAAAAAGCGGTTTATTCCGCCGCTGCGGTATTTTTGCAGAAAGTAACTTTTGCGACAGGTTAAAGGCACTGAGGCACTGAGGCACTGAGACGATTCATCCAATTTTGTCATTTCGAGCGGCAGCGAGAAATCTTTAACAAACAAGATTCCTCGTTGCTTTCGCTCCTCTCAATGACAAAGAGTTAAGCTTCTGGAATATTAATATATATTTTCAAGTTACTTAGAAACGGTTTATCCGCAGCATCTTTGAAGATTTTAATTTAACATAAACGTAAAGATAAAGATATCGGATTTCTTTGGACATTTTTGTCATCGTTTGTCCTACAAAACCCCCGGGTTTTCAAAGTATGCCCCCGCATTCCACGCCCCAATCGATCATGTCACATCCTCAAAAATAAAAAAGCCCGATCCGAAGATCAGGCTAACTTATTGAAAATGGCGGAGAGAGAGGGATTCGAACCCTCGATGGAGCTTTCACCCCATACTCGCTTAGCAGGCGAGCGCCTTCAGCCAGCTCGGCCATCTCTCCGCATATGTATGGCGGAGGGAGTAGGATTCGAACCCACGGAGCTTTCGCTCAACGGTTTTCAAGACCGCCGCCTTAAGCCACTCGGCCATCCCTCCGCTTGTTTTTAGGTGATATAACAAAGGGCCAAAAACAAGGTCAACATTTTATTTTACCTGATTTTCCTGTATTCTGTTAAAAAACTGTTCGTCTACCCTAGGGGATACAGAGATATGTTGACATCTCTTGATTTTGCCTTATTATTTCGATATCAAAAGATTTTGTATTTTTACCATAATTACTAAAACGCCGTATTGCAATCAATACGGCATATTTTTTGAAGGAGACCCCGGATGAAGCAGAAGTATCTAATTACAAAAGACCAAGAGAATCAGCAAATAAAGATCCAAGAATTTGCGGAGCTGGATAAGGATATCTTTTCACTGGTCTGCGAAGAGAGCTATGACGGGGATAAGATAGAAGCTGCGGTATCCGAGGGAAAAGAGACATTGATTGAAATCCTGCGCACCCCTAATTTGTATCCAGTAGCAGAATATGCAGACAAAATAGCCGATTCCGTCAGCCATCTATTCAATCAAACGGATCAGCCATCTGTGGAAATCACCTTTGATGATATTGAGGCCTTGAAAAAAGAAAAGGCAGGGCCGGATAATGAAAACGATGATGAGTCGGTAGCCATTGATGACCTTCTCAATAACAATCTGGATGAGGAGGAGGAAAAGTCGGATAGTGATGAAAAAGACGCCGGCAATAATAGCGACGACAGTAGCGAGGTTTCCAATATAGATGAAGATGCGCTGGATTTGTTTGACAATGAAGATGACAACACAGATGAGAATAATAATAAGTAGCTCCCAAACCGTATGATAAAACGTCAACCCCAAAAGGAACATTCAGATGAATTTAGAGACAAAAGAGCAGGTCTTGGAACGACTCCTAAATGAGCAGAAGCCCATATGTCCCCACTGTGGAGAGGAAATGCAGCTCTGGGAGGTTCCGCCTGTAGCTTTCAGCGACGGACTCGGGTGGGATTCGCCATACATGTATGTCTGTTTTAATGACGAATGCCCGCTATATGTTAACGGATGGGATAATCTATGGGAAAATTACTCCCAACACGCTTCCTATCGGTGCATCAAAAGCCCGAACGATGATCATTTTGAGGCTATGCCGGTATTCAGTTCCGCAGGTGGCCAGGCACAGGTGATTGATGAACAGGTTATGGCGGAAAGGGAAGCCCTAAAAGAAAACATCAAGAAAGGGTTTTCCGTTCTGGCCGAATGCTATGTATCAAAAGATGAAGTCACCGTCATGCAAATGCTGATGGATGCCTCACAACCGGCCCGAGTCAGGGTTAAAGCGGCTGAAATGGCCGGAGACCTGGGCAACCTGGAAGCTCTCGAACTAATTAACAATCATAGATTCGGAAACCCCATTTTGCAGGAAAAAGCTGAGGAAGCTGTTGAAAAAATACATGAACGCCATTTTACGCGTGAATGTCCATTTTGCGCCGAAATTATTAAAAAACGGGCAAAAATCTGCAAGCACTGTGGCAAGGATGTGTCCGGTAAATAGTTCTCAAGTTGGACGGACGGGTTGTTCGGTATCGATTTCGTCGATAAACGGCTTTGTTTTCCTGTCTTCATATTTAACATGAATTGAGTAGTCATCGAAGACCATCGACTGGATCGCAATAATGGTCATCTTTTCGTTGACTGTACGGGGAGGGCCGCTTTTAACCGGAATTTCAAAGCTCACAAGGATTCGCCGGCCAAGGAGCATCCGAAGCGTCTGCTCCTTGGAACTTTTAACCATAAAGGAAAGCCCCCCGGCCGAGATATCGGAGATCTCCCCCTTATAGGCTTTCGCTATGGGGTTGTCGGATTTATCGAGCAGTTGAAACGAGATGCGGCCGGACAAATTCACTCGTTCATCTGAACGACGGTCCATTTTTTTGCTTTCCAGCCCCTGCTTTACTTTATCCCTTCTGATGCAGTAGTCATATAGTTTGGTTTCAAGCGTCGGCACATCGTTTTTCCATTGTTTCAGCACGCTGTTTTCCAGATAGCTGACTGCCGCCCGGCCTGATGCGTTCATTGTTACCGTACAGACCGTTGACGAAAAAAAGGGGGATTGGCCGATAATATCACCGGCAGAAAGCGTTTTGAAAAGCACCTCGGTATTCTCACGATTGTATAACGCATTGATTTCACCTTTTAAAATAAAATAAAGGCGATTGCCTATCCTGCCCTGCTCCATAATCGTTTCACCGGATTCAAAAGTATCGGATTTCATCGAGTAATACAGGGCATTGGCTTCAGCGGTGGATAAACTGCTGAACAAATCGTGCCACAATTCGAGATGCTTCGGGTCCAGCGTTTCACTTTTTTCCGCCTCGATAATTTCACTGGATCGAACAATTTCAGTCAACGCCATGGGATCGACTTCATATAGTTTATTATGCAAAGCCTCCGCCTTTTCAAAATTTTTCTCCTTGGCGTATTCAGCTACCAGATTATATAGCAGTTTAACTGCAGAGTCTTTGTCGTTTTTTGCCACATAATCATCCACCATGGCCTCTTGTTGCAAACGATCGGTTGACGGCATACAGATCCTCCTATTACATATTAATTCCACCGTTAATCCGGATTCATTCCCGAGGGAAACTCGGCCAAGGCTTTGGTCGCCGCTGTTCTGAGCCTTGGCTCATGGGACTTGATGCCCAGAAATCCCTTGGTTCGGACGATCTTTTCCAGAACCGGCACTGCGTTGGCATCCTTCATTTGAGCTAAAGCTTCGCATATTTTGATATTAATCTCCGCCTTGGACTCCTTTGTGTCACCAAGACTGCGGTTTTCAAGAGACATTATCAGGTATGGCAGGGATTTTCGATATTTCATAAGACCAAGGACGGTAATAACGACCGGTTTCAGTTCATCCGAAACCTGATCCAACCGGTTTAACAGCTTTTGTCCGGCTTTTTCTCCCCCGATGTTTTGGATGGCAAGCACGGCTTCACGCTGAACGCGGAAATCGTCAAATTTCAAAAAACGCTCCAAAATCTCTATATGGCCGCTATTTCCGATTCGGCCAAGCAACAGCAACAGGTTGCGAAGATAATACCACGGACCTTCCTGATTCAACCGTTCAACAACCGGCGACAACGCCGGGTCGCCTATTTGGGTAACAACCTGGACGATCCGGTTTCTCTCCGAACGATTGTGGCTGTCCCGCAACCGATCCAAAAGACGCTCGACAGTAGTCGTACCCAGTATAACAAGGCTATAGATATCCGCCTCATCGGGTTTTTCACCTTCGCCGCTTTTATCCTTCAACAGCGCGTCCAATATATCGTCTGTAGCCAGATTTTGCAACATATTCGCAGCCAAAGCCTGAATGGCCTGATCGTTGGTTAAATTGCCGGTTTCCAGAAGTTGATAGGCTTCAAGAATATGAGCGGCCGCATCAGACTCGTCCTCCCGAATCAATGTTTCAGAAACCCCCTGCAGTTGGCGGGTGATGGTCTTGAATGCTTCAGTGATCTCGGCTTCCTGTTTAACCCATTCCGAAAGTTTCTTCGACCACTCGATCCGCTCCGCCAATCGATCATTTGATGCCAGAGAACCATCCATCTCGGTGATCATTTCCGCGGCACCGTTTTTAACCGCCGGATTTTTGCTCTCAAGCCCTTCCATAAGCCGATCAAACAGCGCATTAATGGTTGACGCCCGGCCGCCCGCCATTAGCTTCCCAACCGCCTGACTGAGCCCTTCCATTAATGTGAGCTGGGGCAATACCTCCGTATCCCCATTTAAAAGCCGGTTAAACAAGGCTTTGAGTTGCTCACCCGACGATTTCGTCTCCCCCGCCGGGGATGTCGGCAACGATTCGGCGGTCTTATTGTCCGTTTGTTCGAACCGATTTTGTACCTTTTCCGTAGCTTTCAACAGTTCAAGCGCCTGTTGGAGGTTTTTTTCGGACTCGGCGGGCGCGGTCTCGATCATCTTTTCGATCCGTTCGGAGAGCCTGTTAAGCGTCTCGTCGTCTAGTGTATTGCTCAGCTCTTCAAAAAATTGGGGGCCGAAAACCTTGTTTAAATCCTGGTTTAAAAGGGTAAGCAAAACCTCATCATCCATTTCAGCCATGGCGTCGATAAATGTCCGAGAAACTTCCCGCCGATCAGCCGCAGAGACGGCTTCCAGACCGTCGATCAGCTTTGAGAGCCTCTCCGCCAAAGCCGCTTCCCCGCCCTCACCTGCGGCTGCCGCCTGCTTGACCCCCGCCTGAAAGGCCTGGGTTAACCAACCCGGCTGCTTGGCAAGCTCACGCAGCTCCTGCTTTGCCTCCTCTGATATCGCTTCGTCACCAAAGACCGCCCGCGCGATTTCCTCATCAGAGATATCCATCCCGGATAAAATGCTTTGCTCGGCATCCCGCTCTATATAAATTTTTTCGTCGAGTATAATATGGGGAATTTTTCTCTGCTCCATCAATTCTTTCAGATGGAGCGCATCTTCCTGATTCTCCGGCGATTTAGCGAGCAGCTGCACAAACTCGTTGAGCTCCGCCGCCGTCACCCCTTGTTCAAATGTCAGGCTTTTGATGCCAAACGTTAAAAGCAGATTCAAAAAGGATTGGATTTGGGGCTTCTTCTGTTCTTTTTCCGGGAGCGGCTCACCCTGGACCAACAAATTTTTTTCAGACTCTGCATATACAATCGATGTTTCGGCGGCAAAGAGGCCGTCCAGGAAACTGTTCAACCGGTTGATAGAGACTTCGATTAATGAGCTTGTCGCCGGGTACAAACGAACATTCGTAATGGCCGCATTCATATGGTTGACCAGTCCAACGGCCCTGTTTTCAACCTGTGTCTCCGGCATGATGGCTCACCCATCCTTCATTCTTCTCGGGATAGTAAGGGTTCGTCACAAAACCACTTGAACATTTGGCTTGTTCTTTTTCCCGTCTTCTTTGTTGCTGCGTCGGTCAAATAGCCTGCTATTTTCCCTCCTCGCGCCTCGGCGACGGAAAAAATTCCGGCGCCAAATTTTGCCCAACTTATTTTGTGACGAACCCTTACTTACCGCTGCACATTTCGTTGCACATTGAGATTCATACTGTCATAGGATTTGAATATAATTTTCTCCCGCTTTCGCCGGTCTTCTGCAATCGGCTCCGGCGCATAGGTCTGTAAAAACGCTTCCGCCGCCTCATATGAGGGCATCTGGTTCAGACCCTCACCGATTTTTTTTCGGTTTACCGCGTCATAGACCAGTGCGGTGGTGCCGTCCGAGGAAACGGCATAGGGAACCGGTATGGCATCCATCACTCGCGCAGCCGCGATCACCTCCTTTTCCCTGGAGTCAAGGGAACCGGCAGCGCATTTAATCACCATAAAAGGCTTACATGCAACAGTTATAACCAGGTCCAGTTGGGTATGGTAAGGCTCTCCCGCCACTTCCAGCGTCATTTCAACATCCACCCCGATACTTGAAAGCGGGTATCCCAGATGCTCGTGAAGATATTTTTCGACCGCCTGCCGGTGGGGCTCCGTCCCGATATCCGGAATACTTCTGCCGGTTGCGAAATCAGTTATCATATCATAGGGTTTCTGTACATCTGATGGCATAGATCACCTTCTCTTTAACTAGTGCCCATCCTCAAAAGACTTCATCAAACTTTTTCCCGTCATCCTCTCTGGTTTCTCAATACCCATTATTTCCAGAATCGTCGGGGCAATATCACCCAGGACGCCGCTACGGAGACGGACATGTCGGAACCGGCTGTCATCTTTTGAGACCAGAATGAGGGGAACAGGGTTTAATGTATGGGCCGTATGCTTCTGGCCGTTCTCATCCACCATCTTCTCTGAGTTGCCGTGGTCGGCAGTCACCAGGATGACGGCGTCTTTCTCAAGGGCGGCGGTCACCACTTTCTCCGCGCACCGGTCAACTGTTTCGCAGGCCTTTACCGCTGCCCCCATAACCCCAGTATGCCCCACCATGTCAGGATTGGCAAAATTAATTACCATCAAGTCATATTTCTCCATCTTCAGGTAGGATACCACCTGGTCGGCTACCTCGTATGCGCTCATTTCCGGCTTTTCATCATAGGTATTGACTTCCCGCGGCGAAGGCACCAGATGGCGATCTTCGTTGGCAAACGGGGTTTCCTCGCCACCGTTAAAAAAGTAGGTGACATGGGCGTATTTTTCTGTTTCAGCGATTCGCAGCTGATTGAGCCCTTGATAACTCACCACTTCGCCCAGGATCTGATCCAAATGAAGCGGCGGAAAAGCCACGGGCAGGGTAAAGCTTTCATCGTATTGGGCCATACAGACATACTCGCAAAGATCCGGCACGCGCTTTCGCTCAAACTCCCTGAACTCTGGGTCCGTGAAGGCGCGCGTGATCTGGCGCGCCCGATCCGGCCGGAAATTAAAAAAAATAATGCCGTCGTTGTCTTTTACTGTGGTAAGCGGGTTGCCGGCATCATCGGTAATTACCACGGGCTCCACGAATTCATCCGTCTCCCCGCGGCTATAGGCGTTTTTAACCGCCGCCGCCGGATCGGATTCGGAAATCCCCGCAGCCTCGGTATAAAGCCGATAGGCTTTTTCCGTCCGCTCCCACCGGGTGTCCCGATCCATGGCATAGAACCGGCCGCAGATGGAGGCGATTTGGGTTCCGGGTTTATCGCTGATATGCCGCCCCAATTGATTGATATAGGTAACCCCGCTATCCGGGGGCGTATCCCGCCCGTCCAGTATGGCATGGATATATACCCTTGAGATTCCTTTTTTTTCCGCCATGTCGGTTAACGCGTTAAGATGGGTCAACTGGCTATGGACCCCGCCGTCGGAGACCAGGCCCATTAAATGCAGCGCCGACTGATTTTCGTTTACCCTGTCCATAACCGCGTTCAGCGCCTCGTTTTCAAAAAACGACCCGTCTTTGACAGCCATGTCAATACGCAAAAGCACCTGATAGACCACCCGGCCGGCGCCCAGATTCAAATGGCCCACCTCAGAGTTTCCCATAATGCCGTCCGGTAACCCCACAGCCTCTCCAGAACATGCCAGTTGCGTGCCGGGAAACTCGGCCATGATGTGATCGAGAAACGGCGTTTTCGCCACTGACACGGCATTGGTCTCCCCTGGCGCATCAATACCCCATCCGTCCAGTATCATTAGTATGCATGTCATCTAGGTTATCGCTCCATCGGCTTGATCGTCCTCCGGCAGGCTCCCAATAAAATCTTCAACCGGTATGCGCCGGGCATCCGACCAAAGGCTTTCCAGATCATAAAACTGCCGGACCGGTTCATAAAACACGTGAATGACCACCTGGCCGTAGTCCAGAAGCGCCCAGTGGCCTTCCTTGAGGCCTTCGACATATAGCGGCCGAATTCCATTATCCTTCATATAGCGGCGGATATGATCCGCAATCGCCGTAACTTGACGGTTTGAACGGCCGGTACACAGTATAAAAACATCGGCCAGCGTCGTCAATTCCCGAACATCCAAAAGAATTAAATCCCTGGCTTTTCTCCCCAATGCGGCTCGGATATACAGTTCCAATGGGGCATCCAGGTCTTCAAATCCCATAGCTGTAAAGATCCTTTGCTAAAATATATGCCTCCACCGTATCTGTCACCAGATACTTGATTGAATTCTGTTGCCTGACCAACTCGCGGATCTTGCTCGATGAGATGGCCAGCGGCGTGACCTCGAACAGCCATATCCGTTCCTTGGCGGTATGAACCAGGCACATCTCCTCCGGGCGGGCTTGATACCCCTTGTCCACATGGGAATAGACATGCTCCACCACGGCATCGAAGCTTTTTAGGCGCCCCGTACCATGTTCCTGCGGTCGGGTAAGCACGATTATCGGGATTTCCTCAAAAAGTGCTTCGTAGTCCTTCCAGGTGCCGATATCAAAAAATTGGTCCATACCGATTATCAAGAAATATGCCGTGTCCTCCGAAGGGTCCTCCTTAAAGGCCTTCACCGTATCGATGGTATAGGAGCGTCCCTCGCGCCTAAGCTCTACATCCGATATGGCAAAGCCCGGGTTAGAACCTATCGCCCGACTTATCATCTCCCGCCGGTCCCCGGCATCGACCAGAGCATAGGTATCCTTGTGCGGGGGCAGGGCGGCCGGTATAAAATAGATGCAATCCAGACCAAATCCGGATTTGACCTCCTCTGCCGCCCGAAGATGGGCCATGTGAATCGGGTTAAACGTTCCGCCAAACAGTCCTGCGCGCTTCACCATCGGCTCCGTTAGGATCTTAATTGTCCGTTTCCACAGACCACGAATTTGGTTGTGGTCAACTCGTCAACCCCCATGGGGCCATAGGCATGCAGTTTTGAGGTGCTGATTCCCATTTCAGCGCCCAAGCCGAGCTGGCCGCCGTCATTGAACCGGGTGGACGCGTTGACAAGAACCACCGAGGCGTCTACCTCCCGCAAAAACCGCCTGGACCGGTTGTAATCTGAAGTGATAATCGCCTCGGTATGGTTGGAGCCATAAGTCGCGATATGCGAAACGGCCTCATCCATATTTTCAACGACCCTTACCGCAAGGATTAAATCCAGAAACTCCGCATACCAGTCGGCCTCCTCGGCCGGCTGGGCCGAACTCACAAGCCTGCAGGTTTCCGGGCATCCCCGGAGCTCCACGCCGGCCTGCGCGAACCGTTCGGCCATTTTCGGAAGAAACTCCGGGGCCGTCGATTGATGAACCAAAAGGGTTTCCATGGCATTGCAGACCCCGGGGCGCTGGACCTTGGCATTAAAACAGACCTCTTCGGCCATCTGAAGATCGGCCGACTCGTCCACATAAACATGGCAGATCCCTTTATAATGTTTTAATACCGGGATCTTTGAGTTCTCGACCACAAACCGAATCAATCCTTCACCGCCCCGGGGGATAATTAGATCCACGGTCTCCTCCTGCTGAAGCAGGTAATTGACGGCCTCACGTTCCCGGACGGGGACAACCTGAACGGCCGTTTCCGGAAGATTGGCATCGGAGAGGGCTTTGGCGACGGCCTCCGCTAGGGCCCGGTTGGAATTCAGCGCTTCGGAACCGCCGCGCAAAATAACGGCGTTGCCGGCCTTCAAACATAGGCCGGCGGCATCGATGGTCACGTTCGGGCGGGACTCATAGATAATGCCGATCACCCCCAGGGGGATCCGCATACGGCAGACTTCGAGTCCATTGGGACGGATCCAGGTCTCGCTGGTGGTCCCTACCGGATCGGTGAGTCGGACGATTTCGCGCAGCCCTTGGGCCATATCGGAGATGGTAGCGTCGGTTACGCTCAGGCGGTCGATCATTGCATTCGAAAGGCCGTTTTCTTTTGCCGCAGATACATCCCGACCGTTTTCGGCTTTAATCCGCTCCGCATCCGCCTCCAGCTGATCGGCAATTTTTAAGAGGGCGGCATCTTTCCTGTCCGTCGGGCAGCGAGAGAGTTCTCTCCCCGCCGCCCTGGCTGATTTTGCCATTTCAAGAATCGTCGTTTCTACTGACATGGGGCGTTCCCTTTTATTGAGGGCTGCATGGATCAAGCACCGTCAGATTATCCCGGTGAATCACTTCATCATAGGGTTTGTGCCCGAGTCGCTCCTTGATCTCCCTGGTGTTGCAACCCTTGATTTTCTTTAGTTCTCCCGCACTGTAGTTGACCAGCCCGACAGCCAATCGGCTGTTATGGGTATCGGTTATTTCCACGGGGGCGCCCACCCCGAAATCTCCGGAAATATCTAGGATCCCGCCGGCAAGCAGGCTTTTTCCCTTTTCCCGGATGGCCAAGGCCGCACCCTCATCAATTTTTATACCGCCTTTGGGTTTTACCGTAAACCCAATCCAACATTTTCGACTGGACAGCTTGTCCTTGGCCGGGACAAAAAACGTTCCCCGTCGCTCGCCCTTAAACAGCTGCTCCAGAATATTCGGGCGCCTTCCGTTGGCTATCACCATGGGAACGCCGGCAGATGTGACTTTTCGAGCCGCCTGGATCTTGGACATCATGCCGCCGGTACCCAGCGCACCCGGAATGTCGCCGGCTATTTTTTCAATGGATTTATTGATGGTGCTGACCTCCTCGATGAGTTTCGCATCCTCGCAGGTTCGCGGATCCGCTGTGAACAAGCCGTCGATATCGGTTAAATTGATCAGAATATCGGCATTCATCATCAGGGTGATCAGTGCTGAAAGATTATCATTATCGCCGAATTTGATTTCTTCTACCACGACCGTATCATTTTCGTTGATAATCGGCAGCACCTTCCAGGATAAAAGGGTGTACAGGGTATTTCGGGCATTTAAATACCGGCGTCGGCTGCCGCTTAAATCGTCACTGGTTAAAAGTATCTGGGCCACCTTCCGGTCATAGCTGGAAAAGGCGTTTTCATAGGCCAGGATCAACCCGGCCTGACCCACGGCGGCCATCGCCTGGCGTTTTGGTATTTCATCCGGCCGTCGGGCCAGGCCGATTTTCTTCCGCCCCGAGGCCATAGCCCCGGAGGATACCAGTATCACCTCGATGCCTTCCCGAAACAATCGGTTGATTTGGCTGCATAGGGAGTCGATGACGACCATATTGAGTCCATCGCGGCCGGTCAACACATTGCTGCCAACCTTGACGACAACCCGACGGACCGCCCGGAAGTACTCCTCACTGTTACTCATCAGCTTTTGGTCCATTGACTGCTTCGTTTAAACGCTCGATTAATGCGGAAACATTTTGGCCGGTATACGCCGAAATGGTCATAGCCGAATGACCGGTAAATGCCTGAAGAAATCGGTCCGCATTGGCCTGGCCCGCCGGCTGATCGATCTTATTCAGTACCACGATCTGCGGTTTATCCATGAGTTTCGGATGAAAACCGGAAAGCTCCCGATTGATCGCCTTATATGCGACCAGGGGATTATCGGGGTCTATGGCTGCCGCATCGATTAGATGAATAAGCGTCCGGGTGCGCTCTACATGCCGCAAAAATTTATCCCCCAGCCCGGCGCCATCATGCGCGCCTTCGATTAATCCCGGGATGTCCGCGACAGCGAAAGGCTCTCCATTGTCTGGGGTGACGACCCCCAGCGTCGGGGTAAGCGTAGTGAACGGATAGTCTGCTATTTTGGGATGGGCTGATGTAATCCGGCTGACCAATGTCGATTTCCCAGCGTTGGGGTAACCGATGATCCCGACATCCGCCAGGAGCTTTAATTCCAGTTGCAAAGAGTAGGTTTCGCCGGGAAGTCCGGACTGGGCATGGCGCGGGGTCCGATTGGTCGAGGTGACGAAGCGCCTGTTCCCCCTGCCGCCGGCCCCGCCTTTGGCGATTATAATAGTCTCGTTCGGCTTTGTAAAATCTTTGATCCGTTCTCCGGTCTCAACATCGCGAACGATGGTTCCCGGCGGAACCTCAATAATAATGTTTTCCCCGTTTTTACCGGTCTTTTGGTTTCCCCGGCCGGGAGCCCCGTTGGCCGCTTTGAAATGTCTTTTATAGCGGAATTGATATAATGTGCGCCGCCTTTCCGACGTTTGAATAATGACATCCCCGCCCTTACCGCCGTCACCGCCGTCCGGTCCGCCTTTGGGAACATATTTTTCCCGTCTGAAGCTGACACAGCCCGGGCCGCCCTTTCCGGCGCTGACATGAATTACGGCCTCATCAATGAATTTCACACGGCGTAAACACTGACCCGTTTTTTGGACCGGCCCTGTCGTTCGTAAGCGACCCGGCCGTCAATTTTTGAAAACAGGGTGTAGTCTTTTCCCAGGCCGACATTCTGCCCGGGATGAATCCGGGTCCCCACCTGGCGGACAAGAATATTGCCGGCTTTCACAAACTGCCCACCGTATCGTTTTACCCCCCGATGCTGGGCGTTACTGTCCCGGCCGTTCTTTGAGCTGCCGCCTGCTTTTTTATGTGACATGGCTGTACTCCTTACACCTATCCTGTCATTGATTGATGTTTTCAATTTTAACCGCTGTAAACGGTTGCCGATGCCCCTGTTTGCCTCGAACCCGCTTACGGCGTTTGTATTTAAACACAAGGATTTTTTTACCCTTTCCCTGCTCCACAATCCGGGCATTTACCGAGGCATTCGACAATGCAGGCGTCCCAATGGAAAGCGTTTTATCATCAGATAAAAGAAGTACTTTATCAAACGCAAACGTCTCGCCGACATTTCCCGGGATTTTCTCAATCCGCAGAACGTCCCCTTCTTCGACCCGGTATTGCTTACCTCCTGTAGCAACCACCGCATACATGACTCACATCCTCCGTGATGATCCTATAATTTGATTATAAATTATATAATTATAAAATAAACTATTAAATTGTCAATAAAAAACAAAAACAAAAAAAGGGCTCATTCGTAAAAATGAACCCTTTGAATATACCGGGAAAGCCAGCCTATTCCCCGACTTCCTGTTTTACCCCGACGACAACCTTATACAGTATCGTCAGGATCAAGAATCCGGCCGCATATACCGCAACGGTAATGGCGATCTCTGGAATGGTGGGGACATATTCTTTTACATGGTGCAGGGGATTGGGAATAAAACCGCCGGATATCATACCAAGGCCCTTGTCGATCCAGATACCCACAAATATGGCGACACATGCAACCCCCAGGACGGCTTCATTTCTTCGGGCTGAAGGAATCACCAGCAATATGATGGCTGCAAGCATGAGAAAAATTGACGTCCACATCCAGGGAACCAGTACGCCATGGCCGTGAAGGCCAAAAAACAAATACTGCAAATGAGCAGTATGCCCCGGGATCTGGCTGTAGAGGGCGACAAAAACCTCACAAAGGAAAAAGAAAACATTGGCGATGGCCCCATATGTCACGATTTTTGCCATCGTCTGGATCTGGTCGCGTCCTGCGTCATATCTTGCAAACCGGCGAACGATAAAGGCCAGAAGAATAAGGAAAGCCGGACCCGCAGCAAACGCCGACGCCAAAAAGCGGGGGGCCAAAATGGCGGTTAGCCAAAACCCCCGGCCGGGCAAACCGCAGTACAGAAAGGCGGTTACCGTATGAATACTGATCGCCCACGGAATGGAGATATAGATCAAGGGTTTGACCCATTGCGGCGGCGGTACGGAGTTTTTCTCCGCCTCCAGGACGTTCCATCCAATCAGGATGTTTAAAAACAGATAGCCGTTCAAAACGATCATATCCCAGAATAGCATCGAATTCGGCGTTGGATGGATTAATACGTTGAACAGCCGCATGGGCTGGCCAAGGTCGACGATGATAAAGAGCAGGCACATGATAACCGAGGCTACCGCCAGGAATTCACCCAATACCGTAATCCTGCCGAATTTTTTGTAATCATGCAGATAATAGGGGATTACCAGCATGACAGCCGAGGCGGCGACACCGACCAGAAAAGTAAACTGGGCGATATAGAAACCCCAGGAAACATCCCGGCTCATGCCGGTGATACCCAACCCGAAGGTCAACTGGCGCAGGTAAAACCCGAAACCGACCCCGATAACTGCAAGCAATGCAACCAGCCAAACCCAATAGCCCTTACTTCCTTTAAACGCCCTCTCAAGCATAATCTTCTACCTCATATAATGTAATAAACCGAAGGATTGGTGCCCAGGTTCTGTTTACGTTGAATCACGTAGTTTTCCCGCAAGACCTTCCGGATTTCAGAGTTTGGATCTTCAAGATCGCCAAATACCAGAGCGCCCTCTGATACCTCGACACAGGCCGGCATCTTGCCTTCGGCCAGACGCTCCGCACAGAAGTTGCATTTTTCCACGACCCCTCTCATCCGGGTGGGAAAATCGTCGTTTTCCTCCTCGATGGCGGGCCGGGGATCCCTGAAATTGAAACTTCTGGACCCATAGGGGCATGCCGCCATGCAGAACCGGCACCCGATGCATCGATGGAAATCCATCATAACGATGCCGTCTTCACGCTGAAAAGTGGCCTTAGTGGGGCAGGCCTGAACGCAAGGGGGATTGTTGCACTGATTGCACAAAGAAACTATCGGCAGGCCCTTCAGCCGTTCAGCCAGATACTCGTTTTGTTTCATTGGAAAGATATGCTCAAATTCATCGGTCCAGATCCACTTGACGGTATGCCTTTCGTTGTCATGATCCGGAACATTATGCGCCTTATGGCAGGCCTCAATCATCTTCTCACACAGGCGGGGGGTTAATTTTCGGGTATCGATGACCATACCCCAGCGTTTAGCCGTAAGCGCCTTCTTGGTCTCTTTATAATGCGGCGCGGAGCTCTCATCCGACGCTGTGGCCGATCCCGGCATCAGGCTTGCCAGAGTTGATACACTCCCCAGTCCCAAGGCTGAAATTCCTGCGAATTTCAAAAAGCTTCGTCTCGTATCATCCATCACTCTTTCTCCTCCGGATAGGTATGGCAGTCCCAGCAATAGGGCTCAACAGATGCATAATCATGACATTTATCACAGAATTCTTCCTTATTGGAATGGCAATCTATGCAAGTATTGGAAAGGCTTGCCATATACTCCTTGCCGTTTGCATTCACATACATCCGCTTGCCGTCTCGAACCACCGTATCCCGCCATTTATCCAGTATCTGCATATGTTCCTTACGCATATAGGCGGTTTCCTCCACACACTTATCCGCCTTTTTTGCCTTCTTGGTCAGCTCAGGCTCGGGTGCCTGCGTGGCAACCCCATGATTATACCAGAAGGGGAAGGTCAACACGACAACGAAGATGACCAGTCCGACGATGATTTTTCCCTTATCCTTCATCCGCTTCGTCCTCCTCTTCCTTCAGGGGTTCGAACCGCAGATCAGTGGTTCGTTCTTTCTCCCCGTCCATTACCAGGGCATTGGCCACCAGTTCATGGATACCGGTGGTACCCACCTCGGGCACCCAGTACTCCATAAGCGGCGGAAACGCTGCCCTATCGATGGCGCAAATACACGCCAGCATATTGACTCCGTATTTCTCATGGACGTGCTTGACCGCATTGGCCCGGGGGAGCCCCCCGCGCAGTCGCAGATCCATGACTTCCTCAGTATTTAAGCCGGAGCCGCTGCCGCAGCAAAACGTCTGTTCCCGAATGGTATTTTCGGGCATCTCATAAAAATAATTGCAGACATTATTGATCACATAGCGGGGTTCCTCCAAAAGCCCCATGGCACGCGCCGGGTTGCAGGAATCATGGTAGGTGACCTTGAACTTGTCGTTCCGGCTCGGATCAAGCTTCAGTTTGTTGTGGCGAATCAGATCCGCAGTAAATTCTGTTATATGAACCATTTTGGTGGAGCTGGCGTTGTTGAATACGGTCCCGGTAATCGGGGATTTCGGCACCTCCAGAAAATCAGCCGGACCGTTCATGGTGTCCATGTACTGGTTGATCACCCGCCACATATGGCCGCATTCACCGCCAAGGATCCATTTGACCCCCAGACGCTTTGCCTCGGCATACATTTTGGAGTTTAACTTTTTCATGGCATCCGAAGAGGTGAACAGGCCGAAATTGCCCCCCTCCGAAGCATAGGTGCTCAGGGTATAGTCCAGGCCAAGGGCCTCGAACAGCATCAGATAGCCCATGAAAGTGTAGGTGCCGGGATCGGCGAAATAGTCGCCGGAGGGGGTGATAAACAGGATCTCGGCGCCTTTGCGGTTAAAGGTCGGATTGATCTTGATGCCGGTAATCTCCTCTATGTCGTCACACAGAAACTCAACGATCTCCTTGAATGCCTGGGGCTGAATGCCCAAATGGTTTCCGGTGCGAAAGCAGTTGGCCACCGGTTCCATGATCCAGTTAATATTAAGCCCGAGCAGATTCAAGAGTTCCCGCCCCATCATGGTGACTTCCGCCGTATCAATGCCATAGGGGCAGAAAACCGAACACCGCCGGCATTCCGAACACTGATAGAAGTACGCGAACCATTCCTTGATGACCTCTTTGGTCAGCTCGCGGCCGCCGGAGAGTTTCTTCAGAATCTTACCCGCAGTGGTAAAATCATTGCGGTAAATCGAGCGTAAAAGCTCCGCCCGAACCACCGGCATGTTTTTGGGATCTCCGGTGCCGATAAAGTAATGGCATTTATCCGCACATGCACCGCACCGGACGCAGGTATCCATGAATATCTTCAAAGACCGGTACTTTTCAAGCCGTTCTTTGAAGCCCTCATGAATGATTTGCTGCCAGTTCTCCGGCAGCGGCCATTCTTCATCTGCCGGCGACCATTCCCCGGGCGTGCGAAACTCCATTATCGATAGATTCTTGTCCTTTGCCGGATACGCATACCGTCCGGGAGTTATGGGGGATTCGATTTTCTCCCACTCCTCTTCCGGGGGCGTGTGGTCGATGCTCTCATACATTTCATCAGGTTTTGGAAGATCTCCCATATTTACTCCTTTTCCACCGGGATGCCCGCATCTTTCATTTTATCCCTGAAGTCTTCTTCATATTCGTCATAGGTATGAATTTTAACTTTGGGGTTCCATGGATTGATATGCCGTTTCATTCGGTTATTGTTGGCCAGATTCCGGGTGGGGCTCAAAAATATCCCGCCCATGTGCATGAGCTTGCTGAAGGGAATATAGGCGACCAACAGGCTGACAAAAAAGAGGTGCACATAAAAGAGAGCGCTAACGCCGCCTTCCGGGATGCCGGGATGAAAGGAGGCCAGACCCATTGTCAGTTCCTTTATCTTTACCACATCCACTTTGGTGAAGTAGCGCATCATAATGCCTGTTAAGGCGATTCCAATGATCAGAAACAATGGAAAATAATCGGCGGCCCTTGAGATATAGTTCATCTTGGGCAGCAATATGCGGCGCAGCAACAGGAGGGTTGTCGCCCCCAAAAGCGTCGCGCCGGAAATGAAAAGTCCCGGAAGGCCGAGCTGAAGCATACCGTCAACGGTTTCCAGGGCATTTACAAAAAACGGCGTCGGCTCGACAAAAAACCGTAGATGCCGAATCACCACGACAAAGAAAGAATAATGGAACATAATCGCAAACAGCCACAGCCAGATCACCCACTTATAGGAAACCTTCTCCCCCTTGAACTCCACGCGCGTGTTCCTGAAAAGGGAGCGAAAGAGCAGGATCTCCAGCAGCATCCGGATGATAACGCCCCGGGTGGTCGTCGGATTATCAATGGTTGACGGCTTGATCCAGTCGAGGGTCTTCTGCTGTCCGCAGGTCGTGGTGATTCTGAACGGCACCGGCGATTTGGCCCAATCCAGCACTTTATTGACAAATCCCACGAGAAAAGCCAAAATCGCCAGGTACGGGATAACAATACCAAACAGGCTTTCCAGTCCGATCGCCGCTCCCACATATGCGATTAATCCCAGGATGATTACCGCCAGAAGCGAATACAAGTAACTGACATTCATTGACATTACCTCACTCTACGAATTAACGCCGTTTATTAACAGTCCGGTTACGTGGTGATATCCTCAAGATTTTCCCCTTTTTCCGGAAGCTCCTTGATATATCCCTTCTTGATCAATAACTGCCTGACCCGGTCTCGGGATTGATTGGCCCGAAATTCAAAGACTTTTTGGCGACACTGCATATACAAGTCAAAAGACCTCCGCAACAGGCATTCGATATTGGCATCCAGTGCCGTCAGATATTTTTCAACCTCTTTGTCTTCGCGGTATTTTTTAACCCGCTTGGAAATCGTCGGTTTGATCGTAAAAATAAAGCCGATGGCCACAGAGGGCATAAACTCTTGGAGCGACTGAATCCGAACGATTCCGTCAAGCGCATTGTCAACCGCCGCCTGATCCATTTCGGATTTAATTACCTCGTCAAACAGTTCGTTTAGACATCGGTAAAGGGTGTTGCCGACCGGGTTGGCAAACGGATCAGATTTTTCTTTGAAAAATTTGGCGCCGTCTTCCGGATAGGCCCCAATAACCTCATCAAACCATTTTCCGACGATTTCTTTACGTTTTTCTGATAACAGGGTTTGTGGATTCATGCGACGCCACCTGGTACTGTTTGACTTTGTTGCGTATTTGGTTATAAATAGTATATTTTCGCTTAAAACTGTAAAAGATGGAATATATATTCAAATTTACGCGCTCTGTCAAGTTTATTTGTCATGATTTAATTGACGCCTAAACTGAGCGATTATATTGTCTTACTGGCACCGGAGGGTTTCAAATTTTTTGATTAAAAAATGTTCAATATCCTAAAAATTAAATCTTCAAAAAATTGAAACGCTCAATTTAGGTTTTAACCGGTTAAAATGTCTCGGGAAAAACTATGAAGCGGACAAAAATCAAATCCCTGCTTTCAGCTGAAGGTTCATTGGGTTCCGTATGTCTCAAGGGTTGGATAAAAACCCGGCGGGACGCCAAATCGTTCTCTTTTATAGAACTAAATGACGGTTCCTGCTTGGAAAACATTCAGGTCATCGCCGATGCAAACATGGATAATTATGAAACAGTTAAAAAACTGACCACCGGATCGGCGGTTTCAGTCGTCGGTGAAATGGCCTCGTCTCCGGGTAAAGAACAGACATGGGAGATCCATGCAAAGGAAATAGAGGTGTTCAATTTCGCTCCCGAGGATTATCCGCTTCAAAAAAAACGCCACTCCGATGAATTCCTACGAACAATCGGGCATTTAAGACCCAGAACCAACAAGTACGGGGCCACTTTCCGAATCCGTTCCGAACTTGCCTTCGCCGTTCATCAGTTTTTTCATTCGCAGGGATTTATCTGTATCCATACGCCCATTATTACGGGCTCGGACTGTGAAGGGGCGGGGGAGCTGTTCCAGGTAACCGCCTTGAACCTCGAGAATCCGCCAAAAAACGACGGCCATGTCGACTATACCCGGGATTTTTTCGGGAAACCGGCCAACCTAACGGTCTCCGGCCAGCTCGAGGCCGAATTGATGGCCTTAGCGCTGGGCGATGTCTACACTTTCGGCCCCACGTTCCGGGCGGAAGACTCCAACACCAGCCGGCATATGGCGGAATTCTGGATGGTGGAGCCGGAGATGGCCTTCTGTGATCTCTCCGGAAATATGGATCACGCCGAAGCGTTTATCAAGTATATAACCGATTATATCATGACCCATTGCGGTTCGGATCTTTCCCTGTTTGCCCGGTTTGTCGATAAGATGTTGATGGAGACGCTCGAAACCATCACCTCGGCCGAATTTATCCGGATACCCTACAAGAAGGCCATTGAGATTCTCGTCAGCGTCAAAAACCGATTCGAATATCCGGTCGACTTTGGCAGGGACCTCCAGACCGAACACGAACGGTTCCTGGCTGAAACTTATTTCAAACAGCCACTGATCGTCTACGACTACCCCAAATCCATTAAGCCCTTCTACATGCGGGTAAATGATGATGATCAGACGGTGGCGGCAATGGATGTCATTGTCCCCCGAATCGGTGAGATCATCGGCGGCAGTCAACGGGAAGAACGTATCGATGTGCTTGAACAAAGAATGAAGGAAACCGGCATCAATCCATCCGACTATTGGTGGTATCTGGATTCCAGGAAATACGGCAGCGTCTACCACAGTGGCTATGGCGTCGGTTTTGAGCGGTTGATGATGCTGCTTACCGGTATCTCCAATGTCCGGGACGTCATCCCGTTTCCCCGGACACCCGGAAATATTGAATTTTGATAGCAAAAATCGACTTCTAAGTAACTTGAAAATATATATTAATATTCCAGAAGCTTACCTCTCTGTCATGCCGACGAGCGAAAGCGACGAGGAATCTTGTTTGTTAAAGATTTCTCGCTGCCGCTCGAAATGACAAAATTGGATGAATCGTCTCAGTGCCTCAGTGCCTCAGTGTCTTTACCTCGTAACAGAAGTTACTTTTAAGCTCGGTCCCGGGCCTCGGCCCGGGGGGAACACTTCCAAGGAACTTCAAGCCACAAGGGGAAAACAGAGAGTCGTGGACCGACACTAGATATCCAGGGTATTGACCTCCAGGGCGTTGTTCTGGATGAAATTACGACGGGGCTCCACTTCGTCTCCCATTAAAATCGTAAAAGTGTCGTCGGTATCCACGATATTTTCCACCCGGACCTGAAGGAGCGTTCGGGTTTCCGGGCTCATGGTGGTCTCCCACAACTGATCCGGGTTCATCTCGCCAAGCCCTTTATATCGTTGAATACTTAACCCCTTCTTGCCGTCCTCGAGCAGCTGATTGACCAGTGTCTCCTTGCTCTTCACATGGATCGGCTTAGCCTCCTTGTCGCTCTTGTGAATGGCAAACGGCGGTTGATCGTACTTGAGAATTTTTTTGGATAACACGAGCGCCGTCTGAAAATCCGTGGAATACACCAATCCCCTGCCGATTTTCACCGGAATCCGGTTTCTTGCCGTCTGATCCTTGAATAGCTGATTTAACACATCCTCATGATGACTGGAGGTAACCATCATTTCATAGACATTGCGCTCCGGATTCCACTGGTATTGGCCGGCCTCATAGCCATTTTCAACCATGATATCCCGAAGGGCGGCCATCCGTTCTTCACTCTGAAGAAACGCCTTGTCTTCAACCCCGCTTTTTATCATCAGTTCCACCAGTTCGGAATAGATGCCATGTTTTTCCAGCCGGTTGAGAATTGTGAAGTACTCTGCCAGATTGGAGATAAACATATATAGCTCATGGCCTGAGAGTTCTTGTTCACCCGAATTGATTGTCAAGCAGACATTTTCACATACCCGTTCCAGAAGATACTCCATATACTGATGCTCATCCTTGAGATATATGGCTTTTTTGCCTTTCCCCACCTTGAAAAGGGGGGGCTGCGCGATGTATAGATAACCTCTATCTATAATCTCTGGCATTTGCCTGTAGAAAAAGGTTAACAGCAGGGTACGGATATGAGAGCCGTCCACATCCGCGTCCGTCATGATGATTACCTTATGGTATTTAATTTTTTCAATATCATACTCCTCACTACCGATACCGGTACCCAGGGCGGTGATCATATTCTTGATCTCTTCACTGCGCAACAGTTTGTCAAACCGGGCTTTCTCGACATTTAGAATTTTTCCCTTAAGCGGCAGAATTGCCTGGGATTTCCGGTCCCGACCGAGTTTGGCCGAGCCGCCGGCCGAGTCTCCCTCGACAATAAATAACTCCCGATATTCCGGATCGGAATATTGACAATCGGCGAGTTTTCCCGGAAGCGTCGTATCCGCCAATGCGCCTTTGCTTCGGGCCAGATCTCTCGCCCGCTTGGCCGCATCCCGGGCTCGGGCTGCATCCACGGCCTTGGCCACAATCTTTTTCGCAATCGAAGGGCTTTCTTCAAAAAAGACGCTGAGTTTTTCATTCACCAGGGATTCGATGACACCTTTGACTTCACTGTTTCCCAGCTTGGTCTTTGTCTGGCCCTCAAACTGGGGGGATTTGATGCGGATGCTGATAATAGCCGTCAGCCCTTCCCGGATATCGTCACCACTGATTTTGGATTTCACATTTTTCAGCAGATCCGCCCCCATCGCGTACTGATTCAGAGTTCGGGTGAGACCGGTTTTAAACCCGATTAAGTGAAACCCCCCTTCAGCCGTATTGATATTATTGGCAAACGAAAAAATCTTTTCCTTGTACGTATCGTTGTACTGAATAGCGATTTCCACCTGAATGTCGTTTTTCTCTCCTTCAATCAATACCGGCTCATGGATGGGGGTATGCCGGCGATTCAAATACGTTACGAACTGAGAGAGGCCGCCCTCATAGCAGAAGGTCTCCTTTTGATCCGATCGTTCATCTTCAATGGTGATATTCAACCCCTTGTTTAAGAACGCCAATTCCCGAAGCCGACGATTCAAGGTGTCATAGTTGAACTCGTCGGTGGTAAGAATTTCCGTATCCGGTTTGAACCGAATTTTAGTACCCTTTTTCTCGGTTTCCCCGATAACTCTTAATTCACAGGTTTTGTATCCCTTCTCATAGGATTGGTAATAGTGTTTACCATTCAGATAGACTTCCACTTCCAGAAAAGCGGACAGGGCGTTGACTACCGAAACTCCGACACCATGGAGACCACCGGATACTTTGTAGGAATGATGGTCGAATTTCCCGCCGGCATGCAGTTTGGTCAGCACCACCTCGAGAGCCGGTATGTTTTCGGTTTTATGCATGCCCACTGGAATACCGCGCCCGTTATCCTCGATACTGACCGACTTATCGGTATGGATCCTGACGGTTATCCGATCACAATAGCCGGCCATGGCCTCATCGATACTGTTATCCACCACCTCATAGATCAGATGATGCAATCCTTCCACATCGATATTACCGATATACATCGCCGGTCTTACCCGGACCGCCTCCAGGCCTTTTAGAACGTTAATGCTTAACTCGTCATAGGTATGTTGGGTCTCTTCACTCATTATTCAATCTCTGTCATCATATTTTCATCGGCATGATTATGTTAAAATAGCTACTCGTATTCTCTCCCCGCACAATACAGGGATGCTCACCATCCACAATATTTAACAGTACGTTTTCACTCTCAATAAAATTCAGCGCGTCTATAAAATACCGGGGATTAAAAGCCACTTCCAGAGACTCACGATCATAGTCAATGGCTATTTTCTCTTTTGATTCTCCGACGTTGGGATTAACGGCCCTGACCTGCAGCGCGTTGTTTTCATAGTTAAAAATGACCGCCTTGTATTCTTCGGATGTAACGATACTCATGCGTTTCAGCATCATCAGAAGCGGCTCCCGCGGAAACAGGACATCATAGGCTGTCTGGATATTTAAAAGGTCTCTGTATGGCGGAAACTCTCCGTCAAGCAGATTGATCACTAGGGTTTCATTGTCCTTACGGACAAAGAAGTGATTGGATTGGACCCCAACCTCCACCGTGCCATCCTGGGCCAGAAACCTATTGACCTCATTCAGCCCTTTTTTCGGGATGATTACGTTTTCATTGGCGGCGGGCTTTGTCTTGGAATCACAGACGTAGTCCACCTTGGTCAGCCGTTTTATGTCGGTGGATACCATACGGATATAATCGTTGTCGGCCTCCGAAACCGTCTCAAAATTAACGCCGATCATATGGGCGCGTTTTTCATCACCGGCAACACTAATGGCTACCGACTTTTCGATCATATCTTTAAGAGCAGCGGTCTCCATTTCAAAAAAATCGATTTCATCCGCCCGCGGGATATCCGGAAAATCGTCGGGCGTCATGGTTACCAGATGATACTCCACGGCTTCGGAAGTAATGGCAACCCAACGGTTTTCCAACTCTTCGATATTGATCTGATCCGCGGGAAACATTTTTACAATATCATAGAGCTTACGGGAATTAATGGCGACGATGCCTTCGGTTGCCACAGTAGCCGGATAAATGCCTTCAAAACCGGTTTCGAGATCTGTGGCCGTTATTGTCACGCCTCCCTCCGTCGTCTGAATCAATACATTTTCAGTGATGGCAAGGCTGGTTTTCCGATTGGTCAATCCCTGAACTTTGGATAGGACATCCAGCAACTCCGATTTTGTAAAAATGGTTTTCATAGACTAATCCTAATAATAATTAATATATCTATTCTATTATTATTATATATTATTGTTGAAAATGGTGAAAACTGTATAATGATTCAGAAATATTTTCTATTTGGATCTGTATGGCTGTTCATAACATGGTCAACGGGGAGTCAATAACCAATCGGTTTTGGACATCCGGGTCAAGAGTTGTTAAAAACTATTAAGTTATCGACAAAATATCAACATAAAACTGTTTAAAAAAACCCGTAGATATCCCAAACCATCTTTTACGGAATCGTCAGAAATGATTCATTTTTTCAAAAAAATCTATTTTCGATACCTATGGTGGATCTGGCAGATTGTACTGATCCTCCTGGCTGTATTTTTTATGATCCTGGGCATTCAGGTATGCATTTATGCCTACCGCCTTAATGATCCGTTTGATTTCATCCTGTCCTTTTTCTCATCAAACCTTATGATTTTGATCAGCCTGGTTCTGCTGGCTGGTTTTATTTACCGAATGTTCGGCGTATATCGGTTGATCTCAAGGAGACGTCGTCATTCAGATGATTACGAGGAATAGGTTGATGGAAACGATACGGCCCATCAACGTATGATATGTATGTCAAACGGTGGCCTCGGGAAATCTGAATTCTTAGCCTATAATACAATAATCGGGTCTGAGACGTCAATGGTTTGATTTCCCCGGCCTTTGTATGGCTGACAATCACGCCCGGTGGTTTCCGGCCATCTTGATAATAGACGCCTTTTTTGCTAATAACCATTTTTTTACCTAATCAAACATTGATGGACTCGTAAAAAGCGATTTATTGCGCTGGCGTCCCATTTTTGCAGAAAGTAACTCTGAAAAGCGTCCGCATTGTCATTTCGAGCGGTAGCGAGAAATCTTTAACAATCAAGATTCCTCGTCACTTTCGTTTCTCGGAATGACAGCAGTGGAAGCTTCTAAGATAATATTAAATATTGTCGAGTTCCTTGGAAGTTCAAGCCCCAGTTAAGATCCGGGGGCGCGCAAAATCCCGAGAAATGCAGCGTACTTAGCTGTACGTGAAATTTCGAGGGACGGAAGCGCAACACAGATATTGGACTTTTTACAAAGCCATCAGATATTGGGGGACAAACAAATTAAATGAGAACGATTTTTAAATGGATCGGGCTATTACTGATCATCTGCATTTTTGCGGCAGTAGCGGGTATGGCCGGTCTGTATGTCTATTTTGCCTCGGGGTTGCCGAAAATAACGAGTCTGAAAGACTACCAACCCCCGGTTATTAGCACGGTGTATTCACAAGGTAACCAAAAAATCGCCGAATTCTATAACCAACGCCGCATCGTGACTCCTCTGGACAGGATGCCGGAGAATCTGATCAATGCCTTTATTGCCGCCGAGGATGCCCGATTCTATGCACACGAAGGAATTGATTTTCACAGTATTATCCGGGCGTTCTTCAAGAACCTGGAAGCCGGACGGATTGTTCAGGGCGGCAGTACCATCACCCAGCAGGTCACCCGGTCATTCTTTTTGACACATGAGCGAAGCTATTCGAGAAAAATCAAGGAAGCCATTCTGGCATACCGGATTGATAAGCGGTTTAGCAAGGAACAGATTCTTTTTTTGTATCTCAACCAGATATATTTGGGCCACGGGGCTTACGGGGCGGAAGCCGCAGCGCAGAACTATTTTGGAAAATCCGCAGAAAAACTGAATCTTTCGGAATGCGCGATGCTTGCCGGACTACCCCAGGCACCCAGTCGCTATTCACCCTATAAACATCCGGAACTTGCCAAGCAGCGGCAGATTTATGTGTTAAACCGGATGGTACAGGAAGGTATGATATCTGATCGCGCGGCGGATCGGGCGATTGCCCGTGAACTTGAAATAAAGAGCCGGAAAAACTGGTTTATGGGGAATGTACCGTATTACTCTGAACATATCAGACGGATACTGATCGAAAAGTACGGCAGGGAAAAGGTTTATACGGATGGTTTAACGGTATATACCGCGGTGGATGTAAATATGCAGGAGACGGCAAGAAACGCTGTAAAAAAGGGTCTGTATGCCCTGGACAAACGTCAGGGGTATCGTGGGCCGATCAGACATTTGTCCCATGAAGCCATTGAATCCTTTTCCCGGGAGGTTCAAAAAGAAATCGAGACGGATCCGTTGCACCCGGGCCGACGAATCAGGGGCGTGGTTATCGAGGTGAACGACGCCGCAGGTACGGTAACCGTGCGCATCGGTGATGAACGGGGGGTTATCTATTTATCGGATATGAAATGGGCCCGGCCTGCGAATCCGGAAAAGCGATATACCCGCCACAGGATTCGAAAACCGGGCGATGTGCTCTCAGTGGGCGATGTTATCCGGGTACGCATAAAAAAACGGCGCACAGAGACCGATGAATGGCAGGCGGCGCTTACCCAGATTCCCAAGGTTCAGGCGGCATTGCTTTGCATCGAAACGGGAACAGGACGCGTCAATACGATGGTCGGCGGTCGGGATTTTTCTGAGAGCCAGTTTAATCGGGCGATCCAATCCAGGCGGCAACCCGGATCGGCGTTTAAGCCGATCATTTACGCCGCCGCCCTTGACAAAGGATACACACCGGCCACAGTCATTTTTGACTCTCCCATCGTATTTGAAGATACGAAGCACGATTTTACCTGGAAACCCAAAAATTATGATCAAACCTTTCACGGGCCAACCCTTTTTCGCACCGGCTTGATCAAGTCGCGCAACATTATTACCGTAAAGATTTTACGGGATATCGGCATCGACTATGCCATTGATTATGCGCATAAACTGGGCATCGTGAGTCAATTGGACAGGGATCTGTCCCTGGCGCTGGGCTCATCCGGGCTATCCCTGCTCGAGATTGTCAAGGCCTATTCCGTGTTTGCCAACCAGGGCGTATTGATTGAGCCGAATTATATTACGCGGATCGAGGACCGCCACGGCAACGTGATCTTTGAGAGTAAAGCCAAGCAGGAGCGGGTTATTGACGAGAGTACGGCCTATGTGATTACGCATCTGTTAAAGGAAGTGGTGCAATCCGGCACCGGATGGCGGGTAAAAGCCTTAAATCGGCCTGTGGCAGGCAAAACCGGGACTACCAATAATCTATATGATGCCTGGTTTATCGGATATACCCCCCGATGCGTGACGGGCGTATGGGTAGGTTTTGACCAGGAACAGTCGCTGGGTAAGAAGGAAACGGGGTCGCGGGCCGCCAGTCCAATATGGCTTGATTTTATGGAACAGGTCCTTTCGGATAAACCCGAAAGGGTATTTCCTGTGCCCGAAAGCGTCGTTTTTACCAAGATTGACCTTGAAACCGGACGGCTCCCCATACCCGAATCGGATCACACCGCCTATGAATGTTTCAAGGAGGCAACGGCGCCGAAGAAACATACGAAAAAACCAGAATCTATGGATTCAAACGAATTTTTTAAGCATGGATTGAAATAGGGTCCGGAAAGGATATGCCACATGGACGCCACCTCCGGTAAAGACAGGTCATCCTCCCAAAAAAACCAGAGCGTGCTATCGGAATATGATGCCAAAGCCTTTCTATCCTCCTATGGGGTGCCGGTGGTTTCAGAGAAAAGCGCCCAAGATATTGAAGAGGCCGTTGCCGCTGCGAAAGAAATCGGATTTCCGGTGGTGCTCAAGGGGCTGGGCGCAGAGCTGTTGCATAAAACCGAAAACCGGTTGGTTCATCTGAACCTGAAAACCGAGGAAGCGGTGGAAGCCGCGGCAAAGGCGATTGCTGAGTCAGCCGGCGACCGGTTGGCGGCCTTTTTGGTTCAGCCTCAAATTGATGGGAACCGGGAATTCGTGGCCGGTCTTTTTAATGATGAGACGTATGGGCCGGTCGTCATGTTCGGATTGGGCGGCATATTTACCGAGGCGTTGTCGGATGTAACATTCCGCCTGGCACCGATTACCGATGCTGACGCCGCTGAAATGATCACCGAACTCCGATCTTCGGCCATGCTTGATGCGGTGCGTGGCGAAACACGGGTCCATCGGGAGTTGTTAGTCCAAACCCTGACAGGGCTGGCCCGAATCGCCGAGGAACATGCCGATATCAGGGAAATCGACATCAACCCTTTGTTAATAACCTCTCAAGGACGTCCGGTAGCGGTGGATGCCCTTGTAATCAAAGGGGATGCTGCCGAGCGGAAGTCGTCTATAGAACCCGTGGATCCACGGGCCGTAGGCGGATTGTTTTATCCACGATCCGTGGCATTCATTGGCGCCTCATCCCGGTTCGGCAAATGGGGATACAATCTTTTAACCAACACCATAAGCGGCGGCTTTGAAGGCGATATCTATCTGGTCAACCCAAAGGGCGGCACCATTGCCGGCCGTCCGGTCTATCCTTCGATCAGAGAAATTCCGGGGCCTGTGGATGTAGGGGTCGTCACCATCCCCGCCGTCCATGTCAAAAAACTGATCCCGGAGTTCAAAGAAAAAGGCATCAAAAGCATGCTGCTGATCGCTTCAGGGTTTTCGGAAACCGGGGCCGAGGGGACCAGGCTGGAGCAGGCGCTGGTGGATGAGGCCCGGGCTGCCGGCATCCATATTATCGGGCCGAATACCATGGGGATTTGCAATCCGCATATCAATTTCTACTGTACCGGCACCCATGTTCGCCCCAAGCCCGGGGCAACAAGCGTGGTTGCCCAGTCCGGCAATATGGGCAATCAACTGCTCGCTTTTGCCGAACTCCAGGGTATCGGGATACGGGGATTCTGCGGATCCGGAAACGAGGCCATGATTACCATTGAAGACTATCTGGATGCCTTTGAGGTCGATGAGCTGACAGAGACCGTGATGCTCTACATCGAGAGCGTCAAAAACGGCCGCCGGTTTTTCGAAAGCGCCCGGCGGGTGGGCCAGAAAAAACCTATCGTGTTGTTAAAGGGCGGACAGACCCAGGCGGGAATCAAAGCGGCTTCCAGCCATACGGGCGCTCTTGCCTCAAACAACCGGGTGTTTAATGCCGTATGTCGGCAGGCTGGTATCGTAAAAGTGGAAAAACCCTTGGATCTTTTGGATCTTTCGGCAGCCTTTTCATCGCTTCCCCTACCCAAGGGAAATCGTGTGGCGATCATGACCTGGGGAGGCGGCTGGGGGGTGGTGGCCGCCGATCTGTGCGAAGCCTACGGCCTGGTAGTGCCGGAACTGAACTCGGATATAATTGAGGCCATTGATGGGATTCTACCCCCCTATTGGAGCCGTTCGAATCCCATCGATCTGGTGGGCGAGAGTGATCTTAGTATCCCCACCACCGTCCTGGAAGCCCTGATGAAATGGGATGGTTGTGATGGCGTTATCAATCTGGGCATCATGGGCAGACGGCATATGGTATCCTGGCTGACGGGATCGGTCCGCTTATCGGATCCGACCCATACGGAGGATTTTCTGGAAAAAGTCAGCCAAACATACGAGGAATTTGAAAAGAAATATGTTGACCATATCGTTTCGCTGATGCAGACCTACCATAAACCTGTTTTCGGGGTGAGTATGATTAAGGATGAAACCGATCCCACGGTGTATACCCTTGCCAACCATCGTTATAAGGGACTTTTTTTTCCCACCCCCGAACAGGCGGTCAAGTCTTTGTCAAAAATGTATGAATACAGGCGGTTCCTCTTGCGGGAGGAAAATCGGGGCGAAACAGCCGTCCGAACAGCATGAGGCCGCTAGTTAACCGAGACCGACAATTCCGCCATATTTGGATCGGGCACCAGGTGAATGCGGGACAGATGAAAGCTCTTTTTCAACTCGGTCAGGTTTTTGCGGTTTAACCCCTGCATCCGGGAGAAACTTTTCGGATGGATCCGCAGACTGACTTCGGTATGATCCCCTGCAAGACCCTGGAGTTTCTTTTTTGCCTCGTCCAGCATAATCTCAGAGAGTACCATATGCCCCATTGACGGGTGATAGGGTCCGGCGAGGACGCTGCCGCGGGAAAGGCCCTCAGTGGCCTGAAGGCCCATCCGGATCACCGTGATATGATGCGCCGTAAATAATTGGTATAGTTCTTTGACTCGTTTTACGCAGGCGTTAATCGAAAGCGGGACGAAACGGTTTTGCCGGTACCATCGGGCCAAGCGGCTTCCCCTGATGACAAGGGTGGGGTAAATCCGGACAAAATCCGGGGCCATCCCAACGATTTCCCGGGCGGTCAGTGCGGCGGCCACTTCGTTGTCTCCCGGAAGGCCGATCATTATCTGAATGCCGATTTGACAGGATGTTTGTTTCAACATGGGCACCGCCTGCCGGGTGGCTGCGGCGCTGTGCCCGCGTTTTGAAAGCGATAGGACGTTTTCCGCCATGGACTGCACGCCAATCTCTATCGTGGAGACCGGATAGCCTTCTATCCGCTTGAGGTTTTCCGGGGTAATAGTGTCCGGCCGTGTCGAAAACCGGATACCGTCGATCAAATTCGAATCCGCATAGCATGCCACGGTATCCAGGCACATACGGATTTTTTCCGAACTTAGTCCGAGAAAATTCCCCCCATAGAATGAGACTTCGGTTTTCCCCCGGTTTTCCCTCTTGTATGGCATCAGGCGGTCGATTTCCGCCCGCAAGGCATCCGGGGTTGGAAATTTTTCGGTATTACCCGTAATGGCGGTCTGATTGCAGAACACGCAGCGGTGCGGGCATCCTGAATGGGGCAGGAAGATGGGGATGACGAATGGTTTGGCCATTATTCGGCTTCAAGCAGGTCCATAGCCTTTTTGGCGGCCGCCTGCTCCGCGCTTTTTTTGTTTTTGCCGGTTCCCCGGGTCTGGGTGCTGCCGACAGACAATTCGACTTTGAAGGTTTTGTCATGGTCCGGGCCCGATTCTTCAACCACGGTATAGACTGGTGTTGTCTTGAACCGGGTCTGTACCATCTCTTGGAGCTGGCTCTTATAATCCCGGTATTGTTCGGGCATTTCCACCCGGTCCAAGAGAGGGGCAAAGAGGTGGACAAGCATATTAAATGTCCGGTCAAACCCGCCGTCTAAATAAACGGCGGCGGTCAGGGCCTCAAACGCATCAGCGAGGATCGACTTCTTTTTCCGGCCTTTTGTCTGTAATTCGCCTTTGCCCAGTTCAATGGACGCTCCCAGCCGAATGTTTCTTGCGAGTTCCGCCAGCTGGTTTTCATTGACAAGATAGGACCGGGTTCTTGACAAGTCGCCCTCTGCCAGGGCCGGATATCGGTCCATGAGTATATGGCTGATAATCAGGTTTAAAACGGCGTCACCCAGAAACTCATAGCGTTCGTTATCTTCGATTTGGGCTTCAGGCTGTTCATTGACAAAAGAACTGTGCCGAAGGGCGGTTTTCAAGTGATTCTTATCGTAAAAGGAATAACTAATCCGGTTTTCCAAATCTTCAAGATGCTTGTTTTCCATAGTCCGAATTTAATGATGGGTGTTTAATGTTATGGCGTCAACTATCGATTCATAGATGGCGTAGGGAATGTAGAGATCACCTCTTCCGGCGCCCAACTGAATTTCCGGTGTCAAATCGCCGTGAAAATCCGTGCCGCCGGATATGAGAAGGCCTAATTTGTCGGCTAAATATTTAAAAAAGGACCGTTGAGCGGCCGAATGCTCCGGGTAGTAGACCTCAATACCCTGCAGCCCCATGGACACAAGTTCGATTACGAACCTTTCGTATTCAGACCTATCATTGAATTTGAGGAGCCCCGGATGGGCCAGAACAGCGATTCCCCCACTGGCCCGGATTTTCTGAATGGTTTCGTTCATCGGCATGCGTTCTTTTTCCACATAGGCGGGCCGGCCTTTGCCGAGGAATTTGTCAAAAGCGTCATCCATGGAGGCGGCATGGCCATTTTTTACCAGCCATTGGGCGATATGGGGCCTTCCGATCTGTTCATTTTCGCTCTGGCTTTGGATATCGGCAAGGCTCGCGGCAATCCCCATGTCATTCAAACGGCTGATGATTTTCGGAGTTCGATTGATCCGGGATTGCTGCTGCTTATTCAGCGCTTCCGCCAGCTTTTTGTTGTCAATATCCATTCCATAACCCAGAATATGAATGCTTCCGGGAAGATTAAAGGCGGGGGGCGGTGCGGCACTGATTTCCACACCGGTTAATAATTCGGTTTCAGTGCGCTCACCGGTTTTTAAAAGTGCTTTTACTCCCTCTACAGAATCATGGTCTGTGATCGAAATGGCTTTCAAGCCAAGCTCAGTCGCCAGGCTCAGTATCTCATATGGGGTCCGGGTTCCGTCGGAAGCGGTTGAATGAATATGTAAGTCAATCTTTCCGCAATTATAATCCAAGAGCTCTCTCTAAAGCTTCTTCTTTGGTTTTGCACTCGATACACAGGGTAGTGACCGGCCGGGCCTTCAAGCGTTCGATTGAAATGTCCTCGCCGCATTTCTCACAGATCCCAAAGGTGCCGTTTTCAATGCGATCCAACGCTTTCTTGACTTTTTTGATCAGCTTGTGCTCCCGATCCCGGATTCGGAGTTCAAAATTCCGATCCGCTTCATACGAGGCCCGATCCGTTGGGTCCGGGAAATTATCCTTTGGATCATTCATATCAGAAACCGTATCATCGGCCTGATTGAGAAGTTCATCCAGCCGTTTTGTAAGAAGCTCCTTGAAATAATCGAGATCTTCTTGTTTCATAATCAGGCTTCCCCCCTCTTTTTATTCATTCGGCGACTATCTGTCCGTAAATTATTCAAAAGTACGCGATCTATCGGCCACTTTACCAGTTATTAGAGGATTTTCAGTACCATGGTTAAAAATATAATGTAAAGCATAAAATGAAATGCGCAAGACCCCCGAGTCGGCTCTGTTTAAGTATATACCACCTGCCGGTTTGTTATTCAATTTCATCGTCGAGTTTGAAAAGATTGCGGGTTAAATCAAGATACGCGGATTTGTTTCGGTGAGAGCCGGGATTTTTTAGAAACATCGTGGGGTCATGAAGCATTTTTTTGACCATGGCTTCGGTCATTTTTTTTAAGGCTTCCTGTTCTGCTTCAGACAAGTCTAAGGAATGGAGGGTCTTATTGAGTTCAGCCGCCGCAATGGCGTGCAGTTTTTCCCGAAGCGCCACAATCGTGGGAACAACATCAAGGTTCTCATACCAGTTTCGAAACCGGATCACCCCCTCGTCGATAATACGTTCCGCGGCAACGGATTCTTTATGCCGGATCTTGATGTTCTCATCGATCACGCCCTGCAGATCGTCGATGTCATACAAATAGGCATTGGGGATTCGGTTAATGGCCGGGTCTATATCCCGGGGAACGGCAATATCGATAAAAAAGAGGGGCCGGTTTTTACGTCGCCTCATAATTGGTTTGACATGGTCACGACGGATGACATAGTCGGGGGCGCCGGTGGAGCTCACGATAATATCCACAGAAGGCAGGGCTTCGTGGATTTCCTCGAACCGAAGGGGGGTTCCGTTAAACCGGCCGGCCAGTTCAACCGCCATGGAAAAGGTTCGGTTGGCGACAAAAATATTGCCGGAGTGATGGCTCCGTATCAGATGCTCCACAGCCAGCTCGGCCATTTCGCCGGCGCCGACCATCAGGACGGATTTATCCGCCAGCGAATCGAAAATTTTTTTGGCCAGTTCAATAGCGGCATAACTGATGGAGACCGCATGCCCTCCGATGCCGGTCTCTTTTCTGACCCGTTTGGCTATCGAGAATGCTTTATGGAGCAACCGGTTTAAAATGACCCCGGCAGTTTTTGTTTCAACGGCACTTCTATAGGCCGCCTTAACCTGGCCCAGAATCTGAGGCTCACCCAGCATCATGGAGTCCAGGCTCGCCGTGACCCGGAAAACATGGCGTATCGCATCATTACCGGAATAAACATAAACAGCGGATTCAAGCTTGGAAGCTGGTATGGATTTCCATTCGGCGATATAAGATGACAACATTTCCCTGGCGGTTTTCGGTTGGTCGGTGGTGATAAGCACTTCCACCCGGTTGCATGTCGAAACCAAGAGGACCTCCTGGATAAAGGAGAGCTTACGGAGCGTGGTCAGGAGACTTTCGGTTTCTTCGGCCGTAAAACCCAGCTTTTCCCTGAGTTCCACGGGCGCAGTGCGGTGGTTGACCCCGATCAGAATAATTTCGAGCGATGCCGGGGAGACCGCTTGCGGTTTTGGCGCCTGTCGGTTACCATCGGGTAAATTCATTATGGTGGCCCTCTAAAAAGAAATTTACGCCGAAGAAGGTAAAGATCAGCGCGGCAAATCCGATAATCGCCATAATAGCGGCGCGACGCCCCCGCCAGCCGGCAACCAGTCGTTCATGAAGCAGGGCGGCATAGATCAACCAGGTAATGACCGACCATATTTCCTTGGGATCCCAGCTCCAGATTTTACCCCAGACCTTTTCCGCATAGATAAAACCGGTGATCAAACCAACGGTAAGCAGGGTAAATCCGGTTATGATAAACATGTATCCCGCACTATCGAGAAACTCCAGAGACGGCAGCCGTTTGAAGAAGAACCGCGTGTTTTTCGTTTTGATGGCGTGTTCCTGGAGCAGATAGAGCCCCCCGGTCCCCCCGGCCAGAGCCAGTGCGGCCTCTCCGATGAAAATAATGGCGACGTGAATGATAAGCCAAATACTGTTTAAGATAGTTGAAGGCGTCTCTGTCGTCTGGGGAACGCAGAAGGCGACGATCATCATCAGGGTGGTCAGGGGGGCGGTGTAGGCCCCCAGAATTTTTAGGTGAAACCGGTACCTAAGCAACAGATAGACACCGGCGAGGGCCCAGGCGGCGAAAGAAAGGGTTTGATGCAGGTTCTGCACCGGCATCTGTCCGATCTGCACATACTGATAGCCCATTAGGCCGGTATGCAGGAGAAAACCGCCCATCAAAACACTGTAGGCGATGGGCTGCAGTATTTTGTTCTGCATCATAAAAAATCCCAGGTATGCGGCTGAACTCAGCATATAGAGAAATATAATGATGATAAGCGCCGCCGTCATGGGCCTTCCTCCTGCGAGTCGGCGGATTCATTGATCAAGGCGTTATAGTCAAACCCCTCGCCCAGAACTTCAAAAAGAACCCGGTTGATTTGCCCGACTTCATCTTTCCGGATCAGTTCCACCAGATCGTTTTCGATGAGGCGCTGAAACAGATGCTTATGGGCTTCAGGCGCGTGCTCTTCAGCCAGTAGCCGTTTTCGGATGGCGCCCATTAACTGCAGGAATCGGGCATATTCGATGCCGTAGTCAGCCGCCAGCCGGCGGCGAAGGTGTTTGGCAAAGGCCGGGCTTTTACCGGATGTCGAAATGGTCAGCACGAAGTCTCCCTGTCGGATGACGGAAGGCAGGATAAAATTGCAGGCTTCGGGTACATCGGCAATGTTGCAAAGCATCCGGCGGTTTTCGGCATCCGCGCTGATACGGCGGTTGAGCGCCATATCATCGGTGGCGCCGATGACCAGAAACTTCTCCTCCAGGTCTGCGGGTTCATAGGAGCGGTAAAGCAGCCTTACATTCGGGTCCTCCCTCATGCTTTCAAGCGCCCCGGTAAATACCGGGCTGACCACCGTGACCGTCGCGCCGCAATCCAAAAGGGTTTCTACCTTTCGGGAGGCCACCTCGCCGCCGCCTACCACCAGGCAATGCCGTCCGTGGATATTCAGATTGATCGGGTAATATCTCATGATTTCCCTTCAAGCGTTAAACATAACAGATCCCTGGCCAACTCAAGGGCGCCGGCATATGTGGATCGGCATTGTTTTTCAATATCAACCCGATCGCATTCCGGGTAAAAGTGGGTCAGGACAAGCCTTTTAACATTGGCCCGGCTTGCCATTTCGCCGGCAAGCGCCGGCGTCAAATGGCCCTCGACTTTCAGCCCTTCGGGCAGCGCGGACTCACAAATCAACACATCCGTATCAGCGGCAAGCCAAATCAGGTTTTCGCTGACATCCGTATCTCCGGAGTAAACCACGCTCGTCTTGTTCGGGCCGTTAATCCGGAAGGCGATGCTTTCCGGGCGATGGCGGACAGGGGAGGTTTGAACTGAAAAGCCGGGGAAACCTCTTTCATCAATTGGCGTATCCGCCATTTCTATCAGTTCAAGCTTTCCGCCCGCGTCAATCCAGTCCCCGTAAGCGTCGCTTAATTTTTGGAAAAAGGATAGAAAACCGCTTCCGCCGATAATTGTCAACGGTTTTTGCCGTAGGCTGCCATCCGGATACTTGTTGGCAAAGAGAAACGAGACGAGTTCGCCGCTATGATCGGGATGGAAATGGCTTAAACCGATGTGGGTCACATCGAAGATCGAAATGTTCGCCTCAAGCAGGCGTCGCATGGTGCCGGGCCCGATATCGAGCAAAAAAACCGTATCATCAAAGGATACTGCCGCCGAACAGGAACTCCTTTGAAGGGACGGGACACAGGTGCCGGATCCGAGAATTTTGACACGCATGGGGGGATTTATCGGCGGCATACTATTCGATCTCTCTGAATTTATCGATTATCCAATGGGTCGTAGCCTTCTGATCCGAGGTCCCAACCTTTGTTTTCAAGTTTTCAAACAGGATTTCCGCACGGGCCATATTCTTATGGCCGCCCGCCGTCCCCAACCCGCCAAACAGTTGGTTGGCCACATTGCCGGCATCTTTTCGCAGGCCGTCATTGCGTATAACGATGATCAGACGGTTTTCATAAACCCCGGAGACGATGCTCCAGGTCACCGTGTTAATGCGCATAAAAAAATCGGCTATTAAAACGCACACATCCGGATTTTTTAGATCGCCCAGATGCGCAAAGATCCGGTTTTGATTTAATATATAGTTGTCCAGAGCGGTCTTGAAGTATTCCAGAAACTCGATACGCAGATCGACCTGCTCCATACGCCGGGAGAGGTGGATATTGGTATAGGGGAAAAGGTATTGAAACGCCCGGATATCAGCATTTGTGGCTTTTCTTTCAAAATTGCCGGTATCGGTTTTAATGGCATGAAACAATCCGGTGGCCAGCGGCGTGGAAAGTTTGACTTTTGCCGCCCGCAGGTATTCAGTCATAATGGTTGCCGTCGCCCCGTAATCCGGACGGATGTCCTTGAAGGCGACATTACAGCCTGAATCCTCGTGATGATCAATCACCGCTGTGAACTCGATGTCTGCGAAGCTCTCATTATGGACCGGCTGAGAATCGACGATGACAAATTTGTTGTAGAAATGAAAATCGATTTTGGACAGGTGAATCAGCGTCACATCCAGCAGCCGGATCATCGCCATGTTGTCCGGCCGGGTAATGGTGTTGATATTGGATATCGTGACATTCGTCACCCGCCGCCACAAGAGCCGGTTGATAGCCATGGCACTGGCAATGGCATCCGGATCGGCATTAATGACGATCAAGACGTGATCCGCGCCGGTGAATCGACCATAAAACTGATTGAGTCTGTCTAGGTTCGAGGCGGCCAATGCCATAAGCTCCTTTAAAAGGGTGTCTTTGCTGGCGTTTAACCTGAATATGCCGGTTTAGCGAAGGGTTCAACCCGTTCATATTCAATAAAACTTAAATTGAGCATTTCAATTATAGCTCGACATCATTTTCCTTGTATCTGCGGCAAACTTGAAGATCGCTCAATTAAACAAGCCTATTCGATAGGATCAGATTTGGTCTCATGTCAATGGAAAAAAAGCCGGGCCTGTCGGCAGCCTTTTTAATGGCAAATTCATATATTTAATCGCTCGATTGCCCAATAAATCAAAATATTATCATTTTTGGCCCCTTGTCGAGCCAGGGCATTTGACAGGCGGATCCTGTATTTCCGGATACGGAAGGCAGCGGGTGGACTACCGAGAGGTTTTACCTTTTTACCCTAACGAGATATCCTTCTTTGGCCAGCCCATTGGTTTTGAGTTTTTGCATTTGTTGCTGAGCCGTTTTACTGTCCGGGTAAGGGCCGATCCGGACGCGATGCCAAGCCGTCCCGTCTATTTCTGCTTTTTGATGGTAGGCCGGATAGCCTTTGGCAACCAACCCCTTTTTCAGGGATTCAGCCTCTGCTGATTGATTGAAAGCGGCGACTTGAATTGCATACTGAGTTTGGGCTTGCTCAAATTTCGGGGCTTGACGCTCGGTTTTGGGCTCCGTTAGCTTAGTCTTGGGGGATTGAACCGTTTCGGTTTCAGTTTTGGGCTTTTGGGTGGCTTCGGTTTCGGCCGCGGGTTTTTGCGTCGGCAGGGCTTCAGGTTCGGTTTTGGGTTCCTGTATTTGGGTTTCGGGTTTTTGAACCGTTTGGGTTTCGGCCTCAGGCTCAGGCTCAGGCTTTTGGGTGGGTTCAGCTTGGATCTCTGTTTTTTGGGCTGGCTGGGTTTTGCCCTTGGTTTGGATTTTCTGTATTTGGGTCTCGGGTTTTTGAACTGTTTCGGTTTCAGTTTCGGGCTTTTGGGTGGCTTCGGTTTCGGCCGCGGATTTTTGCGTCGGCAGGGCTTCAGGTTCGGTTTTGGGTTCCTGTATTTGGGTTTCGGCCTCAGGCTTTTCAAATTCCGCCAAGCTCTCCCCGGCGGCAATCGTTTCAGGCGGCGAAAGGCGCATCGGGACCGAGTCGACACGGGCGTTCGATGGGGGAGGCGGTTGGGGATAGACAATCTCCGAATTTAGGGCGGCTTTTCGGGCCTGGGCCAGGATGTTTTTTGCCTCATTTTTAGCCTTTTTGTCATATCGATCCCAATACAGCATCGAGGCCTTTTTGCCAAGCGCCATGGCCTCGTCGATCTGTTCTTCAGCATAGGGCGAGTGCGCATGTTTCTTAGCTTTTTCGATAAAGGCTTTGGTCTTGCCAAACTCGGGAGGGGTATGGATGGCCTCGTCTTCCACTCCGAAATAGGAAGTTTGAAACGTGCTGCAACCCACCAAAAAAATAAAACACAGACTGGACGCGGCGATAAAAATAGACTTCATCAATGGTTCCTTATGTTTGGCAATTCGTCATCTCAAAATTGATGGCTTCGTAAAAAGTCCAATATCTGTGTTGCGCTTCCGTCCCTCGGATTCTTACGTACAGCCGGGCACTCTGCTTTCCTCGGGATTTTGCGCGCCCCCGGAGCTTAAATGGGGCTTGAACTTCTTACTTTGCCATCCCAAAATCGACTTTTAATGGGCATGCGCCTAACACCCGGTTTATAAATAATATTTTGATTTTATAGAAAAATCATGTTCATTTGTCAAGTTAATTTATGGGGGCTGGCCTGATTTTTTGGATAGGCTTCAAATTATGCTTGATCGGCTGGGCCGAATATTGTAAGCAACCTACAGAGAGTTATGTAATAGGCAAACGCCACCCAGACTCCATGGGGTGGCGTTTTTTTTTGGCCCGGAGCTCTTTCAGGGCTTTAAAAACCCAAACGGCGGGGGGAAGCGATGGTGACCCTTTTGGTTATCGATAACTACGATTCCTTTACATATAATCTGGCCCAGATGTTTATGCGCTACGATATGGAAATCAGGGTCTTTCGAAACGATCAGATCACGGTTGAGCGGGCGCAAAAATTGAGACCGGCCTATCTTCTGATCGGTCCCGGACCTAAGGACCCCGCCCATGCGGGAATATCTATCCCCCTGCTCAAGGCGTTTTTGGACAAGATCCCGATTCTGGGGGTTTGTTTGGGGATGCAGTGCATCAACGAGGTGATGGGCGGTCAGACGGTTCAGGCCCCCCTGCCGGTTCATGGCAAGAAGAGCCGGGTTTTTCACGAGCGCAAGGGGGTTTTTAAAAACCTGCCGTCTCCGTTTACAGCGGCCAGATATCATTCTTTAATGGTCGAAGCGGCACTCTGCCCGCTTGAAAAAACAGCATGGACCGAGGATCATATCGTTATGGGCATTGTCCATGAGCGGTTTCCGGTCTTTGGCGTGCAGTTTCATCCGGAAAGTTTCATGACCGGAAATGGACGGGCAATTGTTGAGAATTTTCTTTCATATGGGCCGATGGCCCCGGCTTTTAGCAGTGCGGCATAAATGAGGTGTTCGATCCGGAAATGGCTCGAGACACATATCGGCCGGATCACGGGGGTTAAAACGGAAAGGATCTGGCCGGTATGTGAGTTCATCGAAACGGCTGAGAGGGTTGCCGATAGCCAGGGGACGGTGGCCTTAATGAGCGGCGGGCCATCGGACAGCGCAAGGTTTCATTTGCTGGCCGCGAGGCCCTGGTTGAGGGTTAAAGCCTATGGCCGTCGGCTCGAATTGTCCACCGAAGACCATTCTGCGATATTCGATGCGGATCCGTTCGAGGCGCTGCAGCTGCTTCTGAAATATTTTGCCATACCCGAAAAAAATGTCGATCTTCCGATCGTCTCCGGCCTCTTTGGCTATCTTTCCTATGATCTGAAGGATTATATTGAAAGGCTGCCGCGAACCGCGGTCAACGATCTTTCTCTGCCGCACATGTGTCTGTATGCGCCCTCCGTTATTCTCATTCATGACCGGCGGGAAAAGGCCACCTGGCAATGCATCCCGGAATTAAACGGCCGGGCCTTTCAATCCCTTGATGATTGGCTCCGGCCACGGATGGGCGCAGATTTATCGGCGGCGGCGGCCCCGTCCTTCAGCAGCTCGGGGATATTGCAGGCGGGGCTTGCCAAGCCGAAATATCTGGATGCCATTGAGGCGATAAAGGAATATATTGTTTCCGGCCATATCTATCAGGCCAATTTTGCCCAGCGGTTTGAAACCGATTTTTACGGCAGCGCCTTCGCCCTGTTCAAGAGCCTGTTCAAAGCCGCACCGGCGCCATTTTATGCCTATGTTCAGGCGGGCGATCATCATGTCGTCTCCACTTCGCCGGAACGTCTGGTCAGGCAAGCCGGGCAAACCATCGAAACCCGGCCGATCAAAGGGACCCGGCCCCGCGGCGAAACGGATAAAGAGGATAAGGACATGCGTACGGCGCTTTTGCAAAGCGCTAAGGATGAGGCCGAGTTGTCCATGATAGTCGATTTGTTGAGGAACGACTTTGGACGGGTCTGCCGGGTCGACAGCGTGCATGTGGCTGAACACAAACGGTTGGAAGCCTATGTGAATGTCTTTCACCTTGTCTCTATTATCAAGGGGCGCCTGCGGGCGGAAAGGGGATCCGTGGATCTCATCAAAGCCATATTTCCGGGCGGCTCGATCACCGGTTGTCCAAGGATACGGGCGATGGAGATAATTGATGAGTTAGAACCCTGTCAACGGCATATATATACAGGCTCTATCGGTTATATCAGCTTTCATCAAACGATGGACCTGTCGATTGCCATCCGCACCGCCACTATTGCGGGGGATCGACTTTTGTTTTCCGTGGGCGGCGGCATCGTTTTTGATTCGGATGCGGCCGATGAATATCAGGAGACCCTGCATAAAGGCCGTTCGTTAATCAATGCCCTTGCAACAGAAGACAAAAATGGAGAGGACAAGAATTTTGTCTGGCGCAACGGACAGCTGGAACCCGTGACGGCCTGCGGGGTGCCAATCTCCGATCCCGGGGTCCAATACGGATTCGGGTTCTTCGAAACCATCCGGGTGGAAGCCGGCGCCCCGCAATACCTGCCCGATCACATACGGCGGTTCAATCATGCCTGGAAACAGCTGTTCAAGACCCCTATTCCGGATGTGACATGGGCGGATATAATAAATCAGGTGATTAAAAAAAACGGTCTTTCGGAGGCTACAGCCGCGGTTAAGCTGATTGCCACCCGGGGAAATCGGGAAAACCCGCCTTATGATCATCAACTGGCGGTTACCGCCAGGGCGTATACGCCGCGGCCGGCGATCTCTGAAAAAGGCGGCCTTGCGCTGGCCACCTATCCATATCCCCGGCAAACGCCGCTGGCGGATTTTAAAACATTGAATTATCTATATTATTATCTTGCCGGCGGGTGGGCGAAGGAGAATAATGCGGATGAGGCCCTTATCCTCAATCCGGACGGCAGCGTCTCGGAGACCCATACGGGCAATATCCTAATGGTCAAGGGGGATACCGTTTATTCCCCCGTTTCGCCCCATGTGTTAAACGGGGTGATGCAGAAACAAGTGACCGCTTGTCTCCGCCGGATGGGATATGAGGTGAAAGAGCGCTGGTTCCTGCCTGCTGAACTGTTTTCAGCCGATACGGTGATTCTCTCCAACTCCCTGGTCGGGGCGGTGCCGGGCACTTCATTGGATGGCAAACAGCTTTGTTTTAATCCGGATCTTTGCCGGCGGATCTCCCGGGAGGCAAAATCCATGGCATTTGACAGATAACACCGGCTCGGATCATTAAAAGGCTCTCAAGGCCCCGTGCGCCTTCTGTATCCGCTTCATCGCCGCCTCAATGTTTTCATGGCTGTTAAATGCCGAGAGCCGAATAAAATTTTTCCCGCAGGTGCCGAATCCAAGGCCGGGGGTACAGACCACGCCGGCCTTCTCGAGCAGCCTGTCAAAGAACTCCCATGAATCGGATTTTGTGTTTATCCAAATATATGGCGAATGCGTGCCGCCCACATATTCATAGCCCAGATCATCCATCGCCTGCCGGATGCGGGCCGCATTTTTCCTGTAGAAATCAATAATCGCCCGGACCTGCTGCCTGCCTTCCGAACTGTAGACCGCCTCGGCTGCCCGTTGAACCGGATAGGAAACGCCGTTGAACTTCGTCGAATGGCGCCGATTCCACAGGGCGTGCAGGCAGTGGGACGCGCCCGAGGAATCATAGGCCATGCAGTCCTTGGGTACGACCGTAAAGGCGCACCGCGTGCCGGTGAACCCCGCGGTTTTGGAGAAGCTACGGAATTCCACCGCCACTTCCCGCGCCCCTTCGATCTCATAAATGGAGCGCGGCAATCCTTCATCGCTGATAAATGCTTCATAGGCCGCATCATAGAGTATCAGCGCCTTGTTCTGCCGGGCAAAATCCACCCACCGGGCAAGCTCCGTTTTGGAAATCATGGCGCCCGTCGGATTATTGGGAAAACACAGATAGATCAGATCAACGGACTCAGGCGGCAGCTCGGGGACAAATCCGTTTTCCGGGGTGCATGCCATATAATGGATGTTGTCATACCGTCCGTTTTTTATGTCCCCCGCTCTGCCGGCCATGACATTGGTGTCCAGGTAGACCGGATAAACCGGATCCGGCAGCGCAACCGAGATGTCCCCCGCCAGGATTTCCTGAAAATTCCCGGTGTCACATTTGGACCCGTCGCTGATAAAAATTTCCTCTGCTGAAATATCAGCGCCTCTTTGCTGGAAATCCGCTTCGGCAATTTTATCCCTTAAAAACCGATATCCCTGTTCCGGTCCATATCCCCGAAAAGTACCATCTTCCGCCATTTCATCCACAGCCCGGTGAAATGCCGCAACACATGCGGGCGGCAGCGCACGGGTGGCGTCGCCGATGCCCAGTTTGATGATCTCGGCCTCCGGGTTGGCCTCCTGGTATTGGCTGATTTTATTGGCAATATTGGAAAATAAGTAGGAAGACTGGAGCTTCAAAAAATTCTCATTGATTCGAATCATCATCGGTCCTTTTCTGTATCGCGATTTGGGTGAATCGGTATCCCGAATGAAATCGGATTTCCGGTTATAATAAAATGGCGTTCCCATGTCAATCGCAGGGTCTCCTCGCCGGCCGGTCTCAAAACGGATGGCTGCGGCCATCATTCTTGCTTGACACGGCAGCGCGATTTCCCCTAATTATATTTTTTAATTAAAAAACAGCCTATTTAGTGTCCGAACGAAACCAGGATTTTTCGTAAAGATCAAGGACGGCGAAAATTTTAACCGCAGACATACGCGAAGTATTTTGAGGATTAAAATTTGAGCCTGACACAGATATTGGCGAAAAAGACGGTTTTCGTTCGAGCACTATTTAACACCGTAAAGGAGATCCGCCATGCTTGAGCCATATGTGGAAGATGATATCCAAATCGTGAAATTCAACAACCCCAAAACCAATTCCATCAATCTGGAAATGCTGGAGCAGCTAAACGATATAATCCAGAGCGTCAACAGCCATCCCTCGCCCAAAGGGCTGATTCTGACAGGCGAAGGCCGGTTTTTTTCAAGCGGCTTTGATCTTCCGATTTTTATCAATTTTAAGGATCTGGAAGAGGCCACGCGGTTCTTTGCCTTTGAAGAAGACGTGCTGGTATCGTTGTTTACCTGCAGCAAGCCCGTGATTTCGGCCATAAACGGCCATGCCGCCGCCGCCGGCCTGATCTATTCCATGGCGGCGGACTACCGTATCGTCAAGGACCATCCGAAAATCAAGATCGGAATGAGCGAAATCAAAATCGGGCTGCCATTGACCATCGCCCAGCATGAGGTCATGCGGTTTGGTTTTGACGGCAATCTGAAGTTCCGCGATGTGATGTTCTCCGGTCAAATGGTGGATGTCCACAAAGCCAGGGAAATGGCGCTGGTTGATGAGATTGTTGCTGAGGCGGAGCTGCTCGAGCGGGCCAAGCAGGTTGTCTCTCAATGGATCGACACCCCGAACAGGCCATTCATTCGAATGAAGCAACTGTTAAAAGCCGACACTGCAGATCGCATCCGCCGGAAACTGAAGGAAGAAGACTGGCAGGACGGCCTGAACTGTTTTTTTCAGGACGAGGTCCGCCAGACCCTCGAGTTTGTCCAAGCGAGCATGCAGTAGGTTGATGGCTAAATGTGCGATTGATGATATCCGTCCCCTGGTTTCAAAGCCCACCCGCTATCTCGGAACTGAAATCAATACGGTCAGAAAGGCGCCGGACACGGTCAGACTCCGTTTTGCCCTGGCGTTTCCGGATCTCTACGAGCTTGGCACCTCCCACTTCGGCCTTCAGATCCTCTATAATATTCTCAATCATGAACCGGATATGGCGGCCGAACGGGTATTTACCCCCGGCCTGGATATGGCGTATCTTCTTCGTCGCGAAAACTTACCGCTTTTTTCCCTGGAATCCGAAACGCCTCTGGCCGCATTTGACATCATCGGCTTTTCACTTCTCTATGAGTTAAACTATACCAATGTCCTGGCTATGCTCGACCTGGCCCATATCCCCTTCCGGGCCGCACAGCGTGGCCTCACCCATCCGCTGATCATTGCCGGAGGGCCGTGCACATGCAATCCGGAGCCGATGGCCGATTTTTTTGATGCCATGGTGGTTGGCGACGGGGAAACCGTCATTGTTGAGATGGGCCGGGCATGGATTGAATGGTCTCAGCGGGGGGGCGAGGATAAAAATCGGCTGTTGGAGGCCTGGTCCAGGATTGAAGGCGTATATATCCCGTCCTTTTTCGAAGCCTTCTGGGATGCCTCCGGTTTTCAGCATCTTAAGCCGAAAATGGCCGGATACGGGTCAGTGACCCGAGCCGTCGTTCCAGATCTGGATGAGGCGTTATTCCCGGATCGACCGATCGTGCCCTTTGGCAGGCCGGTCCACGACCGTCTGAGAGTTGAGCTTGCCCGAGGCTGTACAAGGGGCTGCCGGTTCTGTCAGGCGGGTATGATCTATCGTCCGGTCAGGGAGCGGTCTTTACAAAACCTACAGGATTTGACCGAAAAGGCGCTGGCCGGGACCGGATACGATGACATCTCCCTTCTTTCTCTAAGCACCGGTGATTTCAGCCGGTTGACCCCGCTGATGGAAGATCTGATTCGGCGACATGCGAGCCAACCGGTGGCGGTTTCTCTGCCGTCGTTTCGGGCCGGCACGTTGACGCCGGAAATGATGGAACTGGTCAAAAGGGTTCGCAAAACCGGATTTACCATTGCCCCGGAGGCCGGCAGCGAGCGCCTTCGGCGGGCCATCAACAAAAACATCTCTGAGGAGGAGATTCTCGAAACCGTCACCCGCGCCTTTTCCTTGGGATGGCGGGTGATCAAGCTGTATTTTATGATCGGCCTGCCTACGGAAACGGCTGCAGATATTGATGCCATCGTCGATCTGACCCAGAAGATCCGACGAAAAAAAGGGATTGCCGGCCGCAAGGCGACCCTTAATGTCAGCGTGGCCACATTTATTCCCAAACCCCATACCCCTTTTCAATGGCAGCCTCAGATGCCCGTTGATCAGGCAAGGCAGACTATCGACGCACTGCATCGTCGGTTGAAGCAGCCGGGGATCCGGTTTAAATGGCAAAATCCGGGGATGAGCCGGCTGGAAGGCCTATGGGCAAGGGGCGATCGTCGTATGGGGGAACTGTTGGAGGCCGCCTACCAAAACGGATGTCAGTTCGACGGCTGGTCTGACACATTTGATTATGATAAATGGATGGCGGCATGTGTTTCCATGGGTATTGATATTGATTTTTATACCGGCCGCGCGCGCGCTTTTGATGAGCCATTGCCTTGGGACGCGGTTGACTGCCGGATTGACAAGGCCTTTTTGCGTGAAGAATGCGAGAAAGCGGTCAGGGAAGTGTCCACCCCCGACTGTCGGGTCGATGATTGCAACCGTTGCGGGGTTTGCGATTTTGAAACGATTCGCCCCCGGTTGGCGGTTGACAAGGCGGACCGGACTGAAAAGCGGATTGCCGAAGCGGCGCAGCCGGTAGAATCAACCGTTGAAAATCGGCTTCGGATGCGGTACGCTAAATATGAATTAGCCAAGTATTTCGGTCATTTAGAATTAATCAATATTGTTTCCCGGGCCCTAAGGCGCGCAGGCCTCCAAATAAAATACAGCGGGGGGTTTCATCCGAAGCCGAAAATTTCCTTTCATGAAGCCCTTCCGGTGGGGATAGAAAGCCATTGTGAGGAATTCTATCTTACCGTCAGGCAGGCAATCGATTGCGAAGCGGCGGTTTCGGCGATGAATCGGCAATTGCCCGATGGCCTGAGAATTCTGGATTGCCGGTATGTTTCCCATGGGGCCGGACCCATTGAGGAAAAGGTTCGGTTTTATCAGATTTTCCGCAGTGACGGAGTTTTTGATGAAAACCGGTTGCATACCTTTACGGCCTCGCCCGCGTTTTGGATAAAACGCCGCACGCAGAAAGGGCGCACGCTTGATGTGGATTTAACGCAGGCTATATGTGAAATCCGTCGGGAAAAACCGAACCGCTTGAGTCTTTGCCTCGCCCGTCAGTCGGGGAAAACCGTGCGGCCGGGAGAAGCGATCCAGGCTATATTTGGTTTGTCTTCAGAGGCGACAAACCGGTTAAAAATTGTTAAAGTGCCTGAAGCATAGTCCCGGGGACATCGGGTTTCTCGCGAGGGCATAGGCCGAAGCGAATCAGGAGGGTTTAGATTGTCGAATATGGAAAAAGAAATCGTTATAAACTCCGTTGGGCCGGAGATTCGGGTCGCCTTACTGGAAGACGGGGTGATTGTAGAGCTTTTTATTGAACGAAGCGACGAATCCAATATCGCCGGCAACGTCTATAAGGGGCGCATCCAACGGGTTCTTCCCGGTATGCAGGCGGCTTTTGTGGATATCGGGCTTCAGCAGGCGGCTTTTATTTATGTGGATGACATTATAAATACCCGTTTTATAGAAGATTCTGAGTATAATGGACTGGCGGCACCGGTTGTTGAAGAAGAAAACGGGATCGGGCAAGATGCGGTGGAAAAATCGCTTCCCCCGGCCAAGCCGCCCATCGAGGAGTTGATCGCTGAAGGCGAAGAAATCCTGGTACAGATCGCCCGCTCTCCGATTGGCAGTAAAGGGGCGCGGCTGACGACGTTTATCTCGCTTCCGGGCCGTTTCCTGGTGCTGATGCCCACCGTCGATCATATCGGAATTTCCAAAAGGATAACCGATGAAGCCGAGCGGACGCGTCTGAAGGGCATGGTCCAATCCCTTCGGACCGGAAGCTTCGGCTATATCGTGAGGACGGCAGGCGACGGGATCTCAGAGGATAAAATGGCCCAGGAGATGGAGTTTTTGGTTAATCTCTGGGCCGATATTCAGCATAAATATCAGACAAACGCCTCGCCCGCCCGCTTACATGAAGAACTGACGGTGACACTGAGAAGCGTCCGTGATCTTTTGACCCACGATGCCGACCGGGTAACCATCGATTCCCCGAGCGTTTATAATTCCGTCTACTCATTTATCGAAAAATTTATGCCCCGGCTCAAAGGGGTGGTTTCGCTTTATGCCGGTCAAGAGCCCATTTTTGACGCCTATAACCTGGAAGGCGATATCGCAAGGGCATTGAAGAAAAAGGTGTGGCTGAAATGCGGGGGCTACATTATCATTGAAATGACCGAGGCGCTCGTCGCCATTGATGTTAATACCGGCCGATATGTGGGCAAGCATAATTTCGAAGAAACCGTACTCAAAACGAATCTCGAAGCTGTCAAGGAAATCGCCTATCAAATTCGCCTGCGGAACCTTGGCGGCATTATCATTATCGATTTTATCGATATGGAGCGTAAATCCAATCAGGAAAAGGTCTTTAATTCATTAAGGGATGCCCTTAAAAAGGATAAAGCCAAAACCAACGTTTTACCCATGTCTGATATGGGGTTGATCCAGATGACCCGGAAACGGAGTGTCCAGTCATTGAACCGGATGCTATGCGAACCCTGCTTTTACTGTGACGGGGAGGGAATTCTGCTCTCCAGACAGAGCATCTGCAACAATATCTACCGCGAGGTTATTCGGCTGTCCCAGGATATCGCGGGCGACCGGATCAGCTTGCGGGTGCATCCGGAAATTGCAGACTTGCTGCTTGGCGAGGCCAACAATATTATCAACCTTCTTGAGAAAAAATTACAACGGCAGGTCGTTATTTATCCAATGGACACATTTCATCTCGAGGAGTATAATATCATTGAAATCCATAAGGGTTGATGGCTTCGTAAAAAGTCCAATATCTGTGTTGCGCTGCATTCCTCGGAATTTCACGTACAGCTAAGTACGCTGCATTCCTCGGAATTTTGCGCGCCCCCCTAATCTTAAACGGGGCTTGAACTTTTTTCTTTGCCATCTTAAAATCGACTTTTTACGAGCTTGTCAAGGGTTCGAATTATGAAAACATAAAAAGATTTAATGCTTGACAAAATAAATCAATATGTGATCTTTTTCTAAATTTATTTTTGATGGCTGCGTAAAGAGTCCAATATCTGTGTGGCGCTTCCGTCCCTCGGAATTTCACGTACTGCCAAGTACGCTGCATTCCTCGGAATTTTGCGCGCCCCTTAATCTTAAACGGGGCTTGAACTTTTTACTTTGCCATCCTAAAATTGATTTTTTACGAGATTGTCTTTTTAACAAAAGCGCGAAAAATATTTGAAAAAGGAAGCGTGAAGGCATGAAACGGACATATCAACCCAGCCGATTACGACGGGCAAGAAGACACGGATTTCTAAAAAGAATGTCCACGAAACAGGGCCGACGGGTTATAAACCGGCGTCGGGCCAAGGGAAGGAAACGACTGATCGCTTAAGCCCTCTTGTTTTCAGGCTTGAGAAAGATTACGGTTTTAGCGGTTTAACGGGTATTGTTTGGCGCCTTACGGAAAAAGGGTGTGGGTTCTGATAAAATCAACGGTTTTAGCTCTTCGGACAGATTACTAAAACGTGCTGAATTTCAAGTGGTTTCGAAATCCGGCCAAAAAATTCAGGACCCCAATTTTATTGTTATTTATCGGAAGAACCAAAAGGACCGGCCCAGGCTGGGGGTTACGGTATCCAAACGCGTCGGAAAAGCGGTTACCCGGAATCGTTTAAAACGGTTGATTCGCGAATTTTTTCGGAAGAATCGATGCGCGCTAGCGGCTAACTGGGACATTAATATCATAGCCAAACCGGCATCAGCTAAACTGAGCCCCCCGGAAGTGGAGAAATCATTGCGCCGGTTGTTTTCCAGGCTAAAGGCAGGATAACGATTAAATACTTAATATTATTCCTTATAAGAATCTATCAGTGTACGTTGTCACCCGTTATGGGAGGGGCCTGCCGTTTTTATCCCTCCTGCTCGGAATACGCGTATGAGGCCGTAAAACGCCACGGTGCGATTAAAGGTGGTATATTGGCCTTAAAGCGGATTCTTAAATGTCATCCGTTTCACCCCGGGGGGGTGGATCCCGTCCCGTAATCAAACCGGCGCATCTTCATTCCGGATAATCCCGATGAAAACCCAAAAGACGTGCAGTTTTGGCTTATACGCGGTCTAAAGGCGTTTAGAAGAAACGGGTGTTTATTCTTTAGCAATCGTTCTTTATCGGTTTATGCCGGCAGGCCTTGCATCATAGTCAACCGGGCGCGCGCGATCATATCAGCCCTTTCCTTTGCCCAGGCCCTTGATATTTTTATCTAAAAACGATTTGGATGCCTATTAAGCGGCGGTCGGGAGAGCGGAAAACGATAGAGGGGCAGGAGTAATTAATTTATGGAACAATGGCGTTTGTTTTTGGCAATCGTACTTTCAATTTTTGTTTTTTTTCTATGGGAAATCTTTTTTGCCAGTCACCAGCAGGTGCCGCCACAGGCACCCGATAAAACGGCTGAAACCCGGAAAGCTGTGGATCAATCGGAACGGCGGGCGGCTGATAGGGCGACCTCGGAGAAAAAAGAGCCACCTGCTCAGAGAGTTCGTGCGATTGACGAGCCGGAGCGTCCCGATCGATCCTTTAAGTCGGTAACTATTCAATCTTCCCTCTATACCGCTAAAATTTCCGAGAAAGACGCGGCATTAACCAGTTTTCTGCTTCACAACTACCGGCGGGATAATGGTCCGGAAGCCCCCCGGCAGCAATTGATTCCCGAAGGCAATAAACGGGGTACCGCCCTGGTCCGGCTGTCAAGCGCTGATCCAGACAAATGGGAAAATGCGCGGTTTACTACCGGATATGAAGGCGATATTTTGAAAGTCGGGGATTCCGAACGATCGATTTCTTTTTTCTGGAAATCTCCGGAAGGTATTATCATTGAAAAACGCTATACCTTTTCTCCGGAGAGCTATCTGGTTCAGCTGGATGTGGTGGTTAAAAACCGGTCCGGGCAGCCGATTGATGATCACATGGTCCTGACGATGCTCAACTCCATTCCTGAAGAGCGCTCACGTTTCGCCTTTGAAGGGCCCTTTGCTTATATCAACGGCGAATTAGAAGAGATCGATATTGATGATATTGGTGAAAAATCCGAGTATTCGGGTAAGCTCGAGTGGACGGGGATGTGTGACCGTTATTTTATGACCGTGGTCGTACCGGAAAACGATGATACATCCCGGTTCAAACTGGCCCATCACCCGCAGACGAATATGGTAGCCGTGAACTGTATCCAGCCGGCCCGGAAAATTTCTTCCGACATGCAGGAGGTCCATCATTTCTCTCTTTACCTTGGCCCCAAACGGATGTCCGTTCTGCGGCATTATGATGACAATCTGCAAAAAGCCGTGAATTTCGGTTTTTTTGACATAATTGCCAAGCCCTGTTTGTGGCTGATGAATTTTATCCATGATCATTTTATTGCCAACTATGGTGTGGCGATTATTTTGCTGACTATTCTATTTAAGATCATTTTCTGGCCTTTGGGCACTAAAAGCTACAAATCCATGGCGGAGATGAAAAAACTGCAACCCTTGATGTCCGATATTCGTAAGAAATACAAGGACGATAAAAAGAAGATGAACGAAGAGATCATGCGGCTGTATAAGACTTACAAAGTCAACCCCATGAGCGGCTGCCTGCCGATGGTGGTACAGATTCCGGTATTTATCGCCTTCTATCGAATGCTTTATGAGGCTATTGAACTGCGCCATGCCCCGTTTATACTCTGGATCAATGACTTGTCCGCGCCGGATCGGTTATTCCGGTTTGATGTTACCATTCCGCTGATGCTTCCGCCATATGGGATACCTGTATTAACGATCATTATGGGGGCGACCATGTTTCTGCAGCAGAAACTCTCTCCCCCGCCGGGCGATCCCTCTCAGGCCAAATTTATGATGATGATGCCCCTGGTTTTTACTTTTATTTTTATTAATTTTCCCTCTGGCTTGGTGCTCTACTGGCTGGTCAACAATGTTATTTCAATCGCCCAACAATATTATATTACGAAAAAAACTGTGTAGATGGAGGCGTTTTCATGAGTGATTTTCTGGATTTTGAGGGCAAAAGTGTCGAACAAGCGGTTGAGAAGGCATGCCAGGAACTCGATATTTCAAAAGAAGAACTGGTCTACGATATTATTTCCTATGGCTCCACCGGGATCTTTGGCTTGGTTCGAACAAAAAAGGCGTTAATCCGGGTGCAGCCTCCCAAAACCGAAGACGATGCGCCTGCCGATGGGGTTTCAGAAAATCCGGTGGCTGAAACCGTGCCTGAAGCGGCTACCGAAGCGGCTACCGAAGCGGATGCGGAAGGGAACCGCTCCACTATTAATGCCCTGCTCGATGAGACCTTCGGGGAAACAGCGGAAAAGACCGAAGTCGCCCCTCCTGCCGAACCGCCGTCAGCTGATACAGAAAAAGCGCTTTCTATTGCCGATGCTTTACTGCGTCAAATCCTAAATCTTTTATCGGCAGAATTTGAAATGTCGGTTCATCATGACAAAGATCAGTACCGGATTCATATCCGCGGCGCCGAACCCGCCGTTCTGATCGGGCGCAAGGGGCAAACCCTAGAAGCCATGCAGTACCTTGTGGATAAAGTCGTCAACAAGCAGTGCGGGAAAGGCTTCCGGATTGTTGTCGACGTCGAGGGATATTTGGAAACCCGGCGCAATGAGCTTACCGAAATGGCGGATCGTTTGGCGGACAGGGCCCGTCGCACGGGAAAGCCGTCGACTATGAGCCGGATGAACGCCCATGACCGCCGAATTGTTCATTTGGCCCTCAAGAACAATAAGACGGTCCGCACGCAAAGCGTCGGCGATGGGTACTACCGCAAGCTGATGATACTGCCCAAGCGTCGGAAAAATACATCGAAAGCCGGGAGCCGGGGCCGGCAAAGCCAGTAGCCGTTTGTTCCAGGCCGATTGCGTGGATATGCCATGGAAAACACCACCATTGCCGCAATTGCAACGCCTCCCGGATATGGCGGAATCGGTATCGTTAAAATTTCCGGTCCGAAGGCCATCCAGACCGCGACGGCGCTGTTTCAAAAAAAGGGCGGCTCGTTTAACGCCTCCGGTAATCATTGGATTCCGGAGTCACGTCGCCTGTATTACGGCCATATTGTCGACCCTGAAGAGAATCGCCGGATTGATGAGGTTATGTTCGTGGCCATGCGTTCCCCTTCTTCCTATACCGGCGAGGATGTGGTTGAAATCCAGGCCCATGCCGGGCCTCTCGTATTGAAGTCCATTCTGAACCTATTGTTAAAGCAGGGAGTTCATCTGGCGGGGCCCGGAGAGTTTACCAAAAGGGCTTTTCTTAATGGTCGAATGGATCTCAGCCAGGCGGAAGCCGTTATTGATCTGATAAATGCGGGTTCGGGGGCGGGCATCGAACTGGCCGTGCGGCAGCTCGACGGCGGGTTGAAACGGGAGGTCGATACCATCAGGAACGAACTGCTTAATATCCTGGCCGAGCTGGAGGCGGGGATCGACTTCCCTGAGGATGTCGAGGCTTCTGACGCGCCGGCGCCTATCGCCGCCAGGCTGGAAAGGTATGTATTAGCCCCCATTCGGAAGCTTATTCAGGAGCATGATGATCGAAACTGGCTGCGGGAGGGGCTAAGGGTGGCGATCGCCGGGAGCCCGAATGTGGGAAAATCGAGCCTGTTGAATCAACTACTCGATCGGGAACGGGCCATTGTTACGGAATATCCCGGCACTACCCGCGATTTGGTGGAGGATGGTTTTATTATAAGCGGGGTGCCTGTTATTGTTACGGATACGGCGGGTATCCGGGAGCACCCCGATCCAATAGAGCGGCACGGCATTAATAAGGCTTTTGCAAATATTGAGGCGGCCGACGTGATTCTACTTGTTTTAGACGCCAGTCAGCCGATTGGGTATGCGCATTTTTCGTTTATGGAGCGTTTCCAAAACAAGACCATCGTACTAGTTCTAAATAAAACCGATCTGCCTGAACGCGCCGTAATCCCTGACGATTGGCAGTATCTTCAAACGGTCCGCGTTTCCGCCAAATACAACCAGGGTATTGACCGGTTGAAGTCTATGCTGGCATCCTATGCAGGCGATAATGAACCTTCGAGGGGCTTGGAGATCGTCCCCAACCTCAGACAGAAGCAGGCGTTGGAGAAAAGCCTGGCATCTGTTGAGGCCGCCAGGGATTCGCTGTCTGCGGATCAGCCCGCTGAACTCGTTGCTATTGATTTAAACGATGCCGTGACCGCCGTCCGGGAAATCACCGGGGAAATCGTAAGCCCCGATATTCTGGACCGGATTTTCGAGCAGTTTTGTATTGGAAAGTAAGGCGCATGCATCAATGTTTCACGTGAAACATTGACATTGAGCATATAAGACCTAAGCTGAGCGATTTCCAATTTTTGACAATCTCGTAAAAAGTCGATTTTAGGATGGCAAAGTAAAAAGTTCAAGCCCCAGTTAAGATTCGGGGGCGCGCAAAATCCCGAGGAATGCAGCGTACTTAGCTGTACGTGAAATTCCGAGGGATGCAGCGACAGATATTGGACTTCCAAGGAACTCGACAATATTTAATATTATCTTAGAAGCTTCCGCTGCTGTCATTCCGAGAAACGAAAGTGACGAGGAATCTTGATTGTTAAAGATTTCTCGCTACCGCTCGAAATGACAATGCGGACGCTTTTCAGAGTTACTTTCTGCAAAAATGGTGCGCCAGCGCAATAAATCGCTTTTTACGAAGCCATCAATTTAGGTAAAATATAAATGTGTCAACAGGCGAAGATACCTGATGATTCGATATGTTCGTGGAGGAAAAAAACTATGGAGATTGATTTTACCCCATTTTTTAAACGGTATGAGGCGCTGGTGGCAAAGGCGGACAAGGCCTTTGCGCATGTTAAAGGGCAGTATCCTGAAGAGGTTAAATGCACGCCCGGTTGCGCCGATTGCTGTTATGCATTATTTGACCTGACATTGATCGAGGCCTTGTATATCAATTATCATTTTAAAGAGCAATACAAGGGCGCAAAAAGGGAGGCGTTGCTGGAGAAAGCCAATGCCGCCGACCGGAAGATCCACAAAATAAAGAAAGCGGCTTTTAGGGCGACTCAGGAAGGTAAAGACGAAGAAAAAGTACTGGAAGATGTGGCCCAGGAACGGATTCGCTGCCCCCTACTGAATGATGAGGATCGATGCGATTTATATGCGTATCGTCCCATTGCCTGTCGGGTTTATGGAATACCTTTGGCGATTGGCGGCAAGGGGCATACCTGTGGTCGGTCCGGATTTGTCCAGGGGAAAAATTACCCGACGTTTAATATGGACGTCGTCCACGAACAATTAATGGCCCTGTCTGCGGAGTTTGTTCAGGCGATACAGTCCAGACACGTGAAGATGGCCGATGTATTGGTGCCATTGTCCCTGGCGTTGTTGACCGACTATGATGAGGCCTACCTGGGCATCAATGACCCCTCATCCGAGGAAAAAGGAGCCGCCGAAGGAGGTAAAGATGACGATGGATCCTGAAGAAGTTGAAAGATTAAAAAAGGCTATTTTTGACCGGATGTCCCCCCGGCGTCAGAAACAACTGCTGAAGCGCGGCTATGATGAATGGGATCCGTTTTTAAAGCCTAAAGACCCCATTGATATTCGGCGGGACCGGACGCGGCGAACAACTCGGGCCCTGATAAGTGAGTTTTTCAAGAATCGCGAACCGGGAGAATATTCCAACGAGTATGGGCGGGGGGCATTTGAGCTTTGTCTAGGAATTATTAATGAGGATGAGCGTTATATCGGCATGTTTGAATTCGCCTGCTGGTATCGGGATGTGCTTCAGAAGGAGACTGGCAAGGATACGCTTACCTGATATTTTACTCTCTTACCGAGGAGCGAAAAAGGGGGGGGCTTGATTGTTAAAGATTCCTCGCTGCCGCTCGAAATGACAATGCGGATGTTTTTAGACCTAAATTTAGGTTAGCGTTACTTTCTGCAGAAATGCCGCGGCTGCGGAATGAACCGTTTTTTTACGAAGCCATCATTGATGGACAATCCAGGCGAGAACCGGCAGCAGCAGGGCAAGGAAGATCAGAAGCCCTGGGGGCGAGATATAGGGCGTGTACCAGGGTTTGCCGGAAAGTTTGGTCCGCCTGACTTCCCGTAAAAACCAGCTTCCAAGTATTCCCGCGGCCGCGAGCACCGCGACGATTTTAATTAGATCGATCAGCCAGTGCAAGAGTCCTCCCTGAATCATTCATAGATTTTTTCATCCATCGCTTCTGCTTCAGCCGCATCACTCTCATAGTCCCTGATAGACCCCGGGCCTTTCATGGCAAAGTATTCGCGGTACCATTCATGGGCAATGATCATGGACATGACTTCATTCGTGCCGGTCCAGATGGAGGCCAGCCGGAGATCACGAATGATTCGTTCAATGGGATAGATATTGGTGTAACCGATCCCCCCCATTACCTGCATGGCATTATGCGCCGCCTTTTGACAGGATTCCGTAACGAACTTTTTGGTTTCCGAGATCATCCGGCGGAGCTGGTGTTCCTCCATGTTCTCATCCACGGCGCGGGCTGTGGTGTATATAAGGGATCGGCTGGCATCCAGCAGCATTGCGGCTTCGGCCACTTGGAAGCTGACCCCCTGAAAGTTGTTGATCGTGGCGCCGAAGGCTTTCCGGCGGGTGGTATATCCGGTAGCCACATCCAGCGCGGGACGGGCGCTGCCGATGGTCATGGCGGCCGTGCCCAACCGTTCCGGAATCATCATGGTTTTAAAGACTGCATAGGCCCCGTTAATTTCGCCCACTACGTTTTCTTTAGGGACCTTCGCGTCTTTGAATACCACCCTTCCGGCACCGCCGCCCCGGCACCCCATCAGGCCATATAAATATTTTGTCTCAACACCGGGCCCGCGGTCAACGATCAAGCAGGTCAACGCTTTGTGGGGTTTTGCCTCGGGATCCGTTTTTGCGTAAACCAGGAAATAATCGGCACCTTCAGCTCCGACAATAAAGCGTTTTTGGCCATTTACCAAAAAATAGTCCCCTTTGTCTTCGGCGGTTGTGGTGGTGCCAAAGAAGTCCGATCCGCCCCGGGGCTCGGTCAGACACTCGGCTGCAAACATGTCCCCTTTAAGTAGCGGCTTAACGTATTTTTCCTTCTGGCCGTCCGTGCCATGTTGGACAATGGCGTCACAGACCAGTTCAGCGCCTACGCCAAAAGTGCAGGCGAAAATGTAGCCCAGCGATCCGATTTCCTCCATAACGGCCACGGTCGTCTGCCAGTCCAAGTCTCGTCCGCCCCATTTTTTGGGATAGCGGCATCCCATAAGGTTTCTTCGCCCGGCTTCCTGCAAAAATTCTTTAGGGAATTTGATTTTATCCTGATCCATGTCAAGAATCATTTGGCGGGGGACCCATTGAACCAGTTCTCTGGCCTCGTCCCGAATTTTTCTTGATGCCTCAGGCAGTAGATGGTCATACATTTTTCGATTCCTTTTATCGGTTAGGGGTTAATATGTTTATTCGGCTATGGGAACGAATCCCGTTAAAACTTTACGTTAACGGAAAGATATGAAAAACAGCCTTTGGTGTCAACTGAAAATTTGACAGGCCTCAATATCCTGTTAGCGCGTCACCGGATAACACAGGTCCCTACATGATCCGCTATTAAGGATTGATACCGCTTAAGGGTGCTCTCATCAATATACCAGTCATGGGTTTGGAAAAACTCGGGGTGTAGGACGTCAACGGTGTCATATTGAACCTTCTGGAGGGCGTGACGGCGGGCGCCGTTGATGAGCGTCGCCATGGCGGCGATCGCCTCTTCATCAACAATGGGGCTAACGCAGGTGGTTCGAAACTCATGGGGCAGCTGCGAAGTAAGAATAATACGGATCGATTCGGTAATGTCCGCCGGGTTGCAGGATCGGCAGATGAACGGTGAATACCGTTCCGGCGCCGTCTTTATGTCCATGGCGATATAATCGATGAGCTGTTCGGCAACCAGTTGTTTGAGTACAGTGGGCCGGGATCCGTTGCTGTCTAGTTTGACGGCAAACCCCATGGCTTTTATCGTTCGGCACAGATCCGGGAGATCGGGTTGAAGCGTTGGTTCTCCGCCCGTTACGACGACCCCATCGAGAAGCCCCTGTCTTTTTGAAAGGAAATCTTTTAATTGTTGTTCATCAAGAGCGGGCTGGGCCTTATTGCCCCGGACCAGATCCGGGTTATGACAGTACGGGCAGTCGAAATTGCATCCGGATAGAAACAGGATGCAGCTTATTTTTCCCGGGTAATCGATTAATGAAGTTTTTTGAAATCCTCCGATATTCATGAATACTCAAGCTCTTCTGTCTCGACCGGTTCGATATCGAAGGTCTCCCGCATCTCAAACTCGGATTGTTTCCCGTTGTTCCATTGATTGATGGGGCGCAGGTATCCCACGATTCTGGAATAAATTTCAGTCTTTTTTTGACAGGTCGGACATGTCTCATGATATCCGGGAATATATCCATGGCTGTCGCACACACTGAACGTGGGGGAAATGGTAAAATACGGCAGCCGAAAGTTATCCGTGATGCGTTTGATCAGCGTTTTTGTTGCCTCCAGGTTGGTTATCTGCTCGCCCAAGAACGTGTGGAAAACGGTTCCGCCGGTATACCGAGTCTGTAATTCATCCTGAAGTTCAAGGGCTTCGAATATATCATCAGTATAATTAACCGGCAGCTGACTCGAATTGGTATAGAAGGGATCGGCGCCGGATTGATATTGGGGCTCGTTGGCACATAGGATGTCATGATATTGTTTTTTGTCTATCATGGCCAGTCGATAGGCCGTTCCTTCGGCCGGGGTGGCCTCAAGGTTGAATATTTCACCGGTTTCTTCCTGGATGTCCTCCATCATGGTCCGCAAATAATCCAGTACTTCAATGGAAAAGGCATGGCCTGTTTCCGTACCGATATCCTCACCCAAAAGATTCAGGCAGGCTTCGTTCATGCCGATAATACCGATAGTGGAAAAATGATTGCTCCAATACGTGCCGGTCCGCTCTTTTATGGCGCGCAGGTAAAATTTGGAGTAGGGATAGAGGTCTTGATCGGTAAATTTTTCGAGAATTTTTCGTTTAATGGAAAGGCTCTCCTTGGCAATATGGGCCAGGCGGGCCAGGCGGTTAAAGAAATCCTCCCGGTCTTCGGCCAGATAGCCGATTCTTGGCAGGTTTAGGGTTACGACCCCGATAGAGCCGGTCAAAGGGTTGGCCCCGAAAAGGCCACCGCCGCGCTTTCTCAATTGTCGGTTGTCCAGCCGGAGACGACAGCACATGGATCGGGCGTCTTCAGGCGACATATCGGAATTTACAAAATTAGAGAAATATGGAATGCCGTATTTGCTGGTCATCCGCCAGAGGTTTTCCAGCGTCGGGTTGTCCCAGTTAAAGTCCTTGGTGATGTTGTATGTGGGAATCGGGAAGGTAAAGACCCGGCCTTTCGCATCCCCCTCCATCATGACTTCAGCAAAGGCGCTGTTTAAGATATCCATTTCCCGTTGAAATTCACCGTAAGTCTTCTCCTGGTATTCTCCTCCGATGATCACCGGTGTATCCCGAAAAATCTGGGGGACATTTAAGTCCATGGTAATATTGGTAAACGGTGTCTGAAACCCGACTCGGGTGGGGATGTTGATGTTAAAGACGAACTCCTGAAGCGCCTGCTTGACGTTTTTATAGCTCAAATCGTCATATCTTATAAAAGGGGCCAGGAGAGTGTCAAAGTTTGATACCGCCTGGGCGCCGGCGGCCTCGCCTTGAAGCGTATAGAAAAAGTTGACGATTTGGCCCAGGGCGGAGCGCAGGTGCTTTGGCGGCGCACTTTCCACCTTGCCGGGAACCCCTTTGAATCCGACGGTAAGCAAGTCCTGGAGATCCCATCCCACGCAGTAAACGGATAGCAGGCTCAGGTCATGGATATGAAGGTCACCATTTTTATGGGCATTTCTGATCTCTGGCGGATATATGCGGTTTAGCCAGTACTCGGAGGTAATATCCGAAGAGATATAGTTGTTCAGTCCTTGAAGGGAATAGCTCATATTGCTGTTTTCCCGAATTTTCCAGTCCAGCTTTTGGACATAATTCTCAACCAATTCCACATGGGCTTTTGTAGCGATATTTCGAATCTGGGCATGCTGTTCCCGATAAAGAATATAGGCTTTCGCCGTTTTGTGAAACGGTGAGTTCAGGAGCACCCTTTCTACGATGTCCTGAATTTCTTCGACCTCCGGCGGCTGGTTCAGCGGCATTTCATGCGCCAGCGTCAGAGCCCGTAATGTTAAATTCTTCGCCTCCTTTTCGTCGAACTCACCGGTTGCTTTGCCCGCTTTGGCAATTGCAGCTGTAATTTTTGATGAATCAAATTTAACAATCCGGCCGTTGCGCTTTTTGATGCTGTCAAACATATCCGAACCCCCTCTGCAATCAGTTAAGCTTTTATATTGTAAATATCACAATATATAGAAGTTTGTCAAATAGAAAAACAATATATTGTATTTAAACCTTCCAGTAGCTGCCGACGAATGGGTCCCATCCATCAAACGATGGATGACAAGGGTGGACATTCCGGCGCGTTATTGATAGGTTGATGCCATAATTTTTTAAACCCGTTTATTATTGATGGCTTCGTAAAAAGCGATTTGTTGCGCTGGCGCACCATTTTTGCAGAAAGCAACTCTGATGGCTTCGTAAAAAGTCCAATATCTGTGTTGCGCTGCATCCCTCGGAATTTCACGTACAGCTAAGTACGCTGCATTCCTCGGGATTTTGCGCGCCTTGATCTTGAACTTTTTACTTTGCCATCCTAAAATCGA